>Ga0209719_1000055_pt1 | contig 151047 bp, 139 predicted proteins | sample AD_JPNAS2_MetaG_FD_184421 | JGI IMG/M metagenome (GOLD analysis project Ga0209719, IMG submission 184421) | Active sludge microbial communities of municipal wastewater-treating anaerobic digesters from Japan - AD_JPNAS2_MetaG (SPAdes) (version 2) | ecosystem: Engineered > Bioreactor >...
CTCATTGAAAAGTCGCTGTCCGATAGAGTCCATAACTGCACTCAGTGCGGGCTGTCGATGGACCGGGATTGGAACGCAGCGATAAATATTCTCAGATTGGGATTGCAATCTGTCGGCACAGGAAGCCGTGGAAGCCCTGCTCTTTAGGGCGGGGAGCAGTCACCAAAAGGCTTTTTGTGTGTTAGGTGGTTGGATATCCGAGGGGAGACTGATTTGGCGGCACCTAAAGAGATCGTGGAGCTTGTGGAGAGGTTCGAGAGCAACCGGGAGGCCTACAAGTCAGGGCACTACAATGAGACCCAGGTTCGACGAGAGTTTGTCGATCCTCTCTTCAAGGCCCTGGGCTGGGATATCGATAACGAGCAGGGGTTTGCCGAGGCCTACAAGGATGTGATCCATGAGGACGCCATCAAGGTGGGCGGCACCACCAGGGCTCCGGACTACTCTTTTCGCATTGGCGGCCAGCGCAAGTTCTTTTTGGAGACCAAGAAGCCCTCGGTGGACATCAAAGAGGACATTCACCCTGCTTTCCAGTTGCGGCGATATGCCTGGACGGCAAAGCTGCCCCTGTCCATCCTCACAGACTTTGAGGAGTTCTCGGTCTACGACTGCACTATAAAGCCGGACAAGAAGGATATGCCCTCCAAAGGGCGGATACTCTATCTGACTTGCAGGGATTATCTGGAGCAGTGGGATGAGATTGCGGCCATATTCTCCAAGAACGCCATCCTCAAAGGCTCTTTTGATAAATATGCCCGGGATAAAAGGGGCAAGAGAGGCACGGCCCAGGTGGATTCCGCCTTCCTGGAGGAGATCGCCGGCTGGAGGGAGATCCTGGCCAGAAATATCGCCCTGCGAAATCCGGAGCTTGACACCAGGGATCTCAACTATGCCGTTCAGGCGACGGTCAACCGCATAGTCTTCCTCAGGATATGCGAGGACCGGGGGATTGAGAGGCTGATGAAGATGGAGGACCTCCTCTCTGGGGAGAGGGTCTACCCCAGGCTCTGTGAGCTGTTCCGTCGGGCGGACGAGCGCTACAACTCCGGCATATTCCATTTCGAAAAAGAATCGGGCAGGGAAAATCCGGACACTCTCAGCCTGCGGCTAAATATCGATGACAAACCTTTAAAAGACATCATCCGGCGGCTCTACTATCCGGACAGCCCTTATGAGTTCTCAGTCCTGCCGGCGGAGATCTTAGGCCAGGTGTATGAGCAGTTTTTGGGAAAGGTCATTCGCCTCACCGACGGCCACCGGGCGGTGGTGGAGGACAAGCCGGAGGTGAAAAAGGCGGGCGGGGTCAAGTACACCCCGGCCTACATCGTGGACTATATCGTGAAAAACACCCTGGGGCCCACATTGGAAGGGAAGACGCCGTCGGATGCAACGAAGATAAGCGTTCTTGATCCAGCCTGCGGCTCCGGCTCATTTCTCATCGTGGCCTATCAGCATCTTCTGGACTGGCATAGAGAGTGGTATGTGCAAAATCTGCTTCCTATGCTGCAAAGCGGCCTGAGGCCCTCGTCCATCCAGATAAGGCATATGCTGCCGGGAATTGAGGGGGCGAGTAAGGGCAGGAAGAAGGAGAGGGAGCCGGAGCTGCCAGTCTTTCAGGGCCGGGGCGGGGAGTGGAGGCTGACCACGGCGGAGAGAAAGAGGATTCTCTTGAACAACATCTATGGAGTGGACATCGACCGCCAGGCGGTGGAGGTGACCAAGCTCTCGCTTCTCCTGAAGGTGCTGGAGGGGGAGAACGAGGAGACGATCTCCAAGCAGCTCACGCTCTTTTCGGAAAGGGCGCTGCCGGATCTGAGCCGGAACATCAAATGCGGCAATTCCCTGATCGGCTGGGACATCCTGGAGGAAAATCCGAGTCTCGGGCAGGAGGAGATCGAGAGGATCAATCCGTTTGACTGGAGAGCGGAATATCCGGAGGTCTTCGGCAGAGGCGGCTTTGATGTGGTGATAGGCAATCCGCCTTATGTGAGACAAGAGGGGCTTGGAGAGTTCAAAGGCTATTTCCAGAAGCATTTCCAGGTCTATCAGGGGACGGCTGACCTTTATGCATACTTCATGGAACGTGGCGTCTCTCTCCTTCAAGATGAAGGCATCTTCTCTTACATCGTGGCTAACAAATGGATGAGAGCGAACTACGGCCTGCCCTTGCGCAGATGGCTGAAGGAGCAGTGCATTGAGGAGATAACCGACTTCGGAGATCTGCCCGTATTCCTTGGGGCGACGACTTATCCATGCATAATACGCATTGTCAGGAGGCCACCTCAGTCAAGCTTCCAGGCAACGCAGGTCAAGACCCTGAATTTCAATGATTTGGGCGAATACGTCAATGAGAACGGCTACAAAGTGAATCAATTGACTCTTGATGATTCCGGCTGGTCGCTGGCCGATGAAGCCACACAGGCGCTGCTGGACAAGCTGAAGGGGAAGGGCGTGCCCCTGGGCGAGTATGTGGGTGGGAAGATCTACTATGGCATTAAAACCGGACTAAATGAAGCCTTTGTAATCGATGCTCAAACACGGGAAAAGCTGATAGCTGAAGATCCGAAGAGCGAGGAGCTGATCAAGCCCTTTCTGGCAGGCAGGGATATCAAGAGATACCAGCAACCTGTGAATGATAAATATCTGATTCTCATTCCCAGAGGATGGACCAGAGAGAAATCCAGCAATGCTAAGGATGCTCTTGGATGGCTTAAAGGCAATTATCCAGCAATGGCCAATCACTTGCTGCCTTTTGCTCAGGCAGCTGGAAAGAGATACGACAAAGGAGAATATTGGTGGGAGCTAAGGGCTTGCGATTATTATAATGAGTTTGAAAAACAAAAAATTGTTTATGCAGAAATCGCTTCTAAGGGACAATTTACTCTGGACAATGGTTACAAATATTATGATACAACTGCATATATAATAAGTTGTGATGATGATTTAATGTATTTGATAGGTCTGCTAAATTCAAAATTATGGACATTCCTTTTCTCAAAACAAAGCTCTGAAATTCGTGGAGGCTTCTTTAGGTGGAAACGCCAATATTTGTCTCCACTTCCAATCCGCACCATCGATTTCTCCGAACCCGCCGATGTCGCCCGCCACGATTCGCTAGTCTCCCTGGGGGATCGGATGCTTGCTCTCCATAAGCAGCTCCAGGAGACTCGCACGCCCCATGACGAGATCGCCCTCAAGCGGCAGATCGAGGCCACTGACCGGCAGATAGATGCCCTGGTCTACGAGCTTTATGGGTTGACAGAGGATGAGATAGGGATTGTCGAAGGTAGCACTAAATGAGATGCAAGAGACTTATGGAGTAATACATGATAGAACCGAGTGAGCGCCAATATTGGCTGTGGGTAACCCGCCCAGATTATTATTGGGAAGATGATGGCAGCGATCGAGAAATCCTTGATCCTACGCGTTGTGCGGATTCCGGTGGTTGGTGGACCTGCCACAGAGATACCAAGAAGGGTGACCTAATATTTCTATGGAGGACTTCCCCCAAAAAGGATATTGGCTATTTGATTCAAGCAGAAAGCGATGCATATTCTATTGCAGATGATAATGATCAAGGGTGGGATTATGGCTGCGATTATGAGGTCCTTTATAAATTTGATCATCCTATACAAATAAAAGACTTGCGTAACAATCCTTCTTTAGATGAATGGGGTCCTCTGAAGGGCAGTTTTCAAAAAACCACTTTTAAAATTTTGCCTGAAGATTGGATTAGACTGAATAATTTGGCAGCAGATAAAAACCCAGGATATCAGGAAATTATTAAACAAATCCAAAAGGAACCTCTCTCGGAAGGCATACGATTAGAGATAGAACTTGAAGATGCACTGGCTGCAAATTTTGATATACTAAAAAAATTCGGACATGATTTGGAATTATATGTTGATCCAGAGTCAAAACAATCGGGTAGACAATTCATTTGTAAAGGAAACGGAGGTCGCATTGACCTACTTTGTTGCGATAGAACCCAAGATAGATACGTAGTGATCGAATTGAAAAATGTCCGAGCTGGTCAAAATACATTCGGACAAATTTCCAATTATATGGGATGGGTTCAAAATAGGATTGCAGGAAACATTCCAGTTATTGGAATTGTAATAAGTAGAGGTTATGATACCAGATTTGAATCCGCCTTAAAGATAACCGATAAAATCAGTCACATAAATGTGGAAGACTTGGGATTTGCTATCGCTCCCTCAAAGAGAATACAGCAATTTACTGGGCCGAGAGAAAAAGACACATCTCCACTGGGAATAAAGTTCGCAAATTCAAGGGAAGCTAAAACATGGCTCAAGAAAGGGAATACGTTTCTAGAGGATGCAAATTATGAAGAAGCTACCCCTTGCTATGATAGGGTTCTTGAAAAAGACCCCAAGAACAAATGGGCTTGGATTAACAAAGGATTAGCATTAGCAGAACTTGCAAAACATGAAGAAGCAATTTTGTGCCTTGAAAAAGCCACCGAGATGTATCCGAAGTCAGCACAGGTCTGGCACAGCAAAGGTACAGCATTAATCAGTTTAAGTAAATTTGAAGAAGCTATAGATGCACTTGATAAAGCTATTGAGATTAAACCCAAATCTGCAGATTCTTGGAACTACAAAGGCATGGCTCTGGCAAACCTGGAAAAGTATGATCAGGCGATCGAAGCTTATAACAAAGCCATAGTCATAAGTCCCAAATATATTTGGGCATGGAATAATAAAGGCTTGGCTTTATCTTATCAGGATAAATATAATGAAACTATTGACGCATTTGACAAGGCCATCGAATTAGATCCTAAGGAGACGTATAGTTGGAATAACAAGGGCATAGCTCTGAATAACATGAACAGGTGTGATGAAGCCATCAATGCTTTTGATAAGGCCATCGAGTTGGATCCTAAGAATGCATTCGCTTGGTCAAACAAGGGGTATGCGCTCAGCCAACAAGGCAAATACGATGCGGCCATCCATGCTTTTAACGAAACCATCAAACTAAATTCACAAGACGCATATGCATGGCACCTCAAAGGCGATGCTCTCGATAAGCAAGGCAAGCATGATGATGCTATGCAAGCTTATAATGAAGCCATCAAGCTGGATCCTAAAAATGCGTATACCTGGAATAACAAAGGCTATTCTCTTAGCGAGAAAGGAGAATACGATGCGGCCATCACGGCATATGTTGAGGCCATCAGACTAGATCCTACCTTTGAAGAGGCCTGGTTCAATAAAGGAGATATTCTCAATCGTTTAGGTAAATATGCTGAAGCTGTCAGAGCGCTAGAAAAGGCTACCGAGCTAGATCCAGAAGATGCTGCTGCATGGAATAAGAAAGGTGATACCCTCAATTTGCTCGGTTGCACTGCAGAAGCCAATGCAGCCTTCGACAAGGCCAAGGAGCTAAAGAATAAGGATTAGCTGCGTCGCCAATATCATATCGAGGCCATCGACCGGCAGATAGACGCCCTGGTCTACGAGCTTTATGGGCTGACAGTGGATGAAAAAAAGATAGTTGAAGACAGCACGAAGTAATCAGGAGGAAACAAAGTGGTCTCACTTACGGTCTATGACGGAGCCAATGGCATAGGAGGAAACAAGCTCTATCTTGAAGAAGGAGGCAAAGGGGTTCTTCTGGATTTTGGGAAAAACTTCGGGAAATATGGGGCCTTCTACGAAGAGTTTCTAAAGAACCGTGATACTCGCGGTATCCACGACCTCATTTATCTAGACCTCATGCCGAAGCTCAATATCTATCGACCGGATCTCATTCCCAGTGATCTTTCTATCAGCCAATACCCATCATTAAATGTTGCTGCTGTTCTCCTCTCTCACGCCCATATGGATCACTGCGGAAACATCGGAATGCTTCGAAAAGACATTCCTATTGTAGCTTCGCCGGAAACCATAGTCATCATGAAAGGAATGCAGGATACCGCCAGCACATCACTAGAAGGTGATACTACTTATTTTTCTCCCAGGCAGCCATCCGATGAGATGGGTTTGTATCTTTCTTCGGTTGCTACCATAAACTACCAGGGCAGAGACTTCTGCTGCACCAAGAAGCCATCCGAGGAGTTGACTAATTTTCTATCAAGAAAGCCAGGACAAGACGGCAAGAGAGCAAAGAAATTGGAGCCAGGAACATGCAGCTTCTATGATAATGCCGCCTACCCATTCGAGATCTCAGCACATCCTGTGGATCACTCCATCTTTGGGGCAACCGCTTATATCCTGCAAGGAGACACTACAATAGCATACACAGGAGACTTCAGGCTACACGGGAGGAATGGAGACGCAACGCGCGATTTTGTTAAAAAGGCAAAAGACGCATCTATCTTAATCACAGAGGGAACTCGTGCCGGGCGGAATGATTCACCAGATAACGGAACAACATCAGAGAAGTCCGTATGCGAAGTTTGCAGGGACAAGGTAGGGTCAGCATCAGGTCTTATTATCGCAGATTTTTCCGCTCGGAACTTTGAGCGTCTTGAATCCTTCCAAAATATTGCAGAGAAGATGGGCAGAGAGCTTGTAGTGCCAGCTAAGGACATTTACATGCTCCAGGCTCTTGCTTGCATAGATAATGCATGTAAAATGGATTCCTTGCGGGTATACAGCGAGATTGGAAATAAGTCGCGAAAATGGGAGCAGGAAGTAGTTCAACCGTTATTCTTTGATCAATATGTTAACCATGAAACGATACGAGAGAATCCCGATAACTTTATTCTCTGCTTTTCATTCTTCGATATGAAACATCTTCTCGATATAAAACCGAATGGCGGCACTTACATCTATTCTGCTTGCGAGGCGTTCAGCGAGGAAATGGAGATCGATTTTGTGCGGCTTTGGCATTGGCTGGAGCATTTCAAGATAGATCCGGTTGGGTTTTCTGTGGAGAAAGAAGATGGCGGTAATTACTATCCAACCTTTGATAAGCGGTTTCATGCTTCGGGCCATGCATCTCGCGAGGATCTTAAATGGGTTATTGATCAAGTAGATCCAGATTATTTAGTTCCAATTCATACCGAATCGAGAGATTGGTTCGTCAAGAATTTTGAGAATGTAATATTGGTAGATGAAGGGATACCATATGACTTCTGAGAACAAGGTACGATTTTCTTGGGTTCCACAGGATTGTCGAAGAATCGCAATAGCAATACAAATCTGGAGGTCAGATAATGGCAGTTCCTGATTATCAGAGCTTCATGCTGCCACTGCTCAATTTCGCAGCCGATGGACGGGAGCACAACCAGAGAGAGGCAAAAGATGCACTCTCCCGCCATTTCAATATAACCGAATCCGATCGAAGGGAGATGCTCCCCAGCGGAAGACAGACCCGCTTCGACAACCGCATCGCCTGGGCAAACGTCTACCTGAGAAAGGCGGGATTTCTCGAAAGCACGAGAAGAGGACATTTCAGGATAACTGGAAGGGGCCAGGAGATCCTGAAGATGAACCCTGGCCGGATCGATGTGAAATTCCTGGTGAAAAATGGCGATCCGGAATTCTGCCAGTTTCACCGGCCATCAAAGCAAAACGAGAATCACGATGATCCAGGCATTGAAGCAGATCGAACCCCACGAGAGATCATGGATGCCGGCTATCAGGAGATGAGACGAGATCTCTCTGGAGAGCTGTTAAAACGCATCAAGAGCGGCTCACCGCTATTCTTTGAGCATCTGGTGGTGGAGCTATTGGTGGCCATGGGCTATGGCGGCTCTCGCAAAGACGCTGGAGAGGCGGTGGGAGGAAGCGGCGATGGCGGAGTGGACGGCATCATCAAAGAGGACAGATTGGGTTTGGACGCCATCTATCTGCAGGCCAAGAGATGGGAGGGAACTGTTGGCAGACAGGTGGTGCAGGCCTTTGCCGGGAGCCTGGAGGGACACAGAGCCCGAAAAGGTGTGCTGATCACCACATCCCAATTCAGCCCGGATGCACTGGATTACGTCACCAGGATCGAGAAGAAGATCGTGCTGATTGACGGGGAGAAGCTTGCCGAGCTCATGATAGACTATGGGATTGGTGTGACAATTGACGTGAGCTATGAGATCAAAAGGCTGGATGCAGACTACTTTGAAGAGGAATTATAGAACTGCTCTTGGCATCAGCACCGAAAAATGCTTAACGAATTGGATTGGAGACTAGATAGATGAATGCGAAAGTCGCCGAGATGCCTGAAAAGAAGGCGGTACCGCCAGAGGAGAATGCAAGAATAGTGGCCGGAACCCTGGAAGGAGAGTCTGAGATCAGAGCAGGTCTAGGAAAGCGATTTCGCAATGCAGATGAGTTTATAGATCATCTAGAGAAACATAAGACTTCGATGGCGTACATTCAGCGTTTATCGCCCGCATTGATCGGAACTTCAAGCGTCTGACCAAGAAGAACAGAGACCTGAGGGATAGGGCGCTAAGAATATCATTGTATTCGGCGTGCATCTAAAACATTATTATTTAATCTCCGATTTCCATTTCCCATCTTGCCATGATTTCCGATGCCTTCTGATAAACAAAATCATGATGATCTACATATAAAAATGTGATTATGTCGCCTTTGACTGCATAGACGATTACATATGGATCCACGTGGGAGCCGCGAGCGTGTCTAAGCTGGTGAAGCTTTGGGGTGCCGATCGATGGATTATCAAGGATTTGCCTTATCTTTTTGAGAAGTCGCACCTCCAGCGCCCTGTTCTTCCTGATGAGCTTCGAAAATTGCTCATCAAACTCGGGTGTGGAGTCGTATTCCATGAGGCTTACTCAAGGTTCTTCAGGTGGTCTAAGAAATCCTCTTTGGTCTTGAAGGTCTTAACTAAACCAGCTTTGTATTGACTGATGCTTCGGGCAAGGCCCGCTTCAAACTCCTGCAAGGCGGCCTCGTTTGCATCCTGGATAACTTCTTGGTTGACTTCTTGGTTCTTTGCCTCTGCCATGAATAGATAATCCTAACTGAAACGGATATATCCCTTTCGGCCTATGGTCCTTCTTGGTAGTCTCCCCAATACGCGTTGTTGATTTCAGGAACAACTAACACCTGGCTACCAAGATTTTAATAGCAAGAATTACCAGGTAATATCGATGTGCGAGGTTCTAGAGCGCCGGATCATAACCCAAGATCTCACTTACGACCTGGAGGAATCTGGCGGTGAGAGAGAGATCACCAGAGGACTTATGAGGCTCTCGCAGCAGGCGCTATCTAAATATGTAGATAATGAGCCTGACATCTATTGATGAGAGGAAAGATCGTTGTAGTTCCATTCCCTTTTACAAAATCGATTCTGAACCCAGATACCATAAATGGTGCTGCAGACCTGGCCAGCCATTATGCCCCATAACTCCTGAAATATGGATAAGAAGGAGGGAGGCAAAAGTCAATTGGATGTAGGAGGGAAAAATAGCCATCGACTTTCGCCAATATACTATACGTCAATTGCCGAGATAAAAGCCTTTCGCTTCAGTGCTGAAAAGATCATTTCCACCCCAAAGAGATCATCAAGAGAATGAGATCTCAAGTCCCAGGCGGGCCAGCGCCGAAATCCACAGCGCCCTTGTCGGAGGAGCCGATCACCGAAGTGATGGCCTGACCCTGCCCGAAGCTCGACGATATTTAAGCCGGGCTCGAGGCTCATTAGCACTGGAATTTTGCCACAGCGTCCAAATTGCAGGAACCCGAACTCACTGGGCCTAATGCTCGCCTCTCGCCTTTGGCCTTTGTGCCGCAACATGTCCCGGTCGTGTATTAGCGCGAGATGCTTTCGGCAGATTACTGCACCAGTTACAGTGCGCAACTTTTTTTTGCTGCCGAAGTTTCATCTCCCAGGCTCGTAGCCGAATGCAGTGCCACGACGACATGCATCTCCTGGAACAAGGAAAGCGATCCGATCTGTATGCGACCGCAAACTGCCCCCAGGGGGACAGCGCTTGAATCATCCTTGCCAAACAGAGCATTATCGGAATACGTTAAGCCCACGACACACCCGCCACCCTTTGCATGAAGCGGCAAACTATCTATATAATCGTTATATATACTTGTAGTTTGCGGTTGAATTCTGAACTTCGTATAAGAACCGAACGGTATCCTTTTTAACCAAAGTTCACCATAATTAACATATGGACGCTTCGAAGAAAGGAATGCCTCCGCCTGCGTCAGTATCAATAGGGTCAAAGATTGCGCCTGAGCAGGCAGCGCAGATCCGGGAGCTGATCGAGGCGGGATTGTACCTTGACGAGTCCGATTTTGTCAGAGACGCCATCAGGCACAGATTGTCTGAAATCAAGGTCATCAAATGCAGGGAAGTCGATTTCCAGACGGCCAAGAAAGAGATTTTGGGCTACTACAAGGCCAGAGGGGAAGCCTATCCAGATGAGGCAGCAAGGGATCTTGAGCTTGATTTTGATCTGGTGATGAAAGCAACTGGCGAGCTGCGCCGGGAAGGCAGGCTGGTGGAAGCATAGCAGACTGTCATGAGATAGGCGATACTCTGCATGCCTCGAAGATCTATGCCGAGGCCAGAAAGTTAGAAGGTCCGAGAGTCATTGTGAAGACTGGCAGTCATAAGGCTCTTTTGCGTAGATTTATATCTGAAAAAGGAGAAATTGAAGACCAATGAAACGCCTTTATGACTACACTGTAATCCTTCGCCCCGAAGACAATGGTACATTTGTGGCCTATGTACCTGCAATTCCTGGCTGCCATGCCTGGGGCCAGACCCCCCAGGAGGCTCAGATGGAGCTGACAAACGTCTTCGAGATGATACGGGATGAGTACAAAGAAGAAGGGCGCATGCTTCCCGCGGATATTGATGCGTTGGCTACTCATGCCTGCCAAAGCTAAAGACCTGCAAAAAGCAGCCAGAAAACTTGGATTTCGAGTGGTAAGGCAAAAGGGCAGCCATGCCAGATGGAAACATCCCGATGGCCGAGCCACAACCATTCCCATACATGGCAATAGCGAGATTGGAGGCTGGCTTTTGTACGAAATTTTAAAACAGCTTGAAATAACAGAGGAAGAATTTAGAAAGCTCTTAGAATAAGGCGCGATGTTCTGGAGACAGACATCCCAACAGTAATCCACGCCCTCTGAGCAGATCCAGGTGGCAATCTCCGGCGCACACAAGTCTACGAGCCGCCCGCGGACACGGGAGTACCGTATGCAAACCCGAAGGTTTTTTAAATAGATCTTCCAGATAAAGACTGAGCATAAAGGGATCGAATGAGATCGATTACAATCTTAGCGTTATCTTTGTTCCTGATAGGGCCATGCATCGCATATGCGGAAACGATGGCCGAACCTGAGAATATCAGCATTTCAGGAGATGGCCAGGAGGCATCACAGGAGTTTTTCCTGGATGAAGGCCTGTCGATATTCTCCATGAAGCACTCCGGTTCGAGCAACTTCGCCGTCTGGCTGCTGGATAGCAGTGGTAATAAAGTCGATCTGCTGGCCAATGAGGTCGAGGATTTTGATGGCGCAAAGGCCGTGGGGATATCTCAATCGGATGACTTTGTTTTGGATATAGAGGCTGATGGTCCATGGCTGGTGGATATAAGCCAACCAAGACCCGAGACTGCCCAAAGCGTTCCAATCACATTTAGCGGAACAGGACAACAAGTCCCCCCATTATTCGAGTTAGGCCCGGGACTGGCACGGTTCGAAATGGAGCATGATGGGAAGAGAAATTTTGCCATATGGCTGCTGGATAGCAATGGGGAGATGGTTGATCTCCTGGTAAACGAAATTGGCCCATTTGATGGATCAAAAGCAACAGGCATAGAAGATAGGGGAATATACTGCCTAGACATCAGTGCGGACGGCAATTGGAGGATAAATATCAGCCAATGAAGACTCATAGATGTATGCTGCGGGCTGGAAAATCTCTTGTGTGTGGGTGGTGGAGAAGGTCAATCCCACAAAGAAAGGCAACCGGTCCTATCACTATTGGATGGCTATGAAAGCCACGTCCCTGGCTATTAAGATCTAAATAGCAAGAATTACCAGGTAATATCTATGTGCGAGGTTCTAGAGCGCCGGATCATAACCCGAGATCTCCCTTACAACCTGGAGGAATCTAGCGGTGAGAGAGAAATCACCAGAGGACTTATGAGACTCTCGCAGCAGGCGCTATCTAAATATGTAGATAATGAGCCTGACATCTATTGATGAGAGGAAAGATCGTTGTGGTCCCATTCCCTTCTACAAAATCGATTCTGAACCCAGATACCATAAATGGAGCTTTTGGCCAGGCCAGCCATTATGCCCCATAACTCCTGAAATATCTGAAATATGGATAAGAAGGAGGGAGGCAAAAGTCAATTGGATGTAGGAGGGAAAAATAGCCATCGACTTTCGCCAACATACTATACGTTAATTGCCGATATAAAACCTTTCGCTTCAAGCTTCAAGCTGAAAAGATCATTTCCACCCCAAAGAAATCACCAAGAGAATGAGATCTCAAGTCCCAGGCAGGCCAGCGCCGAAAATCCACAGCGCCCTTGTCGGAGGAGCCGATCACCGAAGTGATGGCCAGATCCCGACGATATTTAAGCCAGGCTTTGGTTCTTTGACATTGTCTGGAATTGATGAGAATGCACAGAGTTTCTTGCCGCTGCAGCACATCCTGCTATAATGCAGACCAAGTTGAAAAAAGGAGATGGGTATTGGCTGCGATTACACGCAGGGCAGCCAATCAACGCTGATTGCGCCGCAGGTGGAATTACCCCAGAGCTGTATGAACTTTTGAATGGCGAAGACGCCGGTCAAATCCTCGACCGATCTGCCGTACTCAGCATGGCGGCCCTTGAGCAGCTTGTTGGGCGCAGGATCCCTAGAGATCCAGCCGATATGAGCAACGCCGATGACGTTGCTGTTGAGGTTTGCTTCAAGAACTCCAGTGCAACAATCCTTATCCAGCGTATAGCCCTCATGGTATGCATCAGTCAAGCAATAAGGACAAAAGCCGTATGACCTTGTCTTGACCTCTGTGGTCTTTTGCAGATGCTCGGCATGAGTATACATCTCAGTCAGCACAGCGCCGATTCTGTAGTTCTGCACGCACAGCTTCTCAATCCATTTTTGGTCGTAAGTGCCAGTCTGGTAAGAGACGGGCATGTACTCGAACTCAGCCTCCTTGGTGAAGTTGATGTAGTCCATTGGAACAAAACCCGTTGGATAATCACAAATCGGCTCGTCTATCCACATATCCCAATATAAGGGGAAGGACTGTCTATTGAGCTGTCTCTCAGCTTCAAGCTCTGTTCTCTCGGCGATCACATTGCCAGAGCCAGACTCCTTCTCGACAAGTTTGTCACCGTTAAAACCTGTCTGCGTGGAGATGATCATCTCTACATTTTTGTAACCGACACCCTTGACTGATGCCTTTTCGTACATGTAGTTGGCAGCTCCAGCCATGCCAATTAACATAACCACTAATGCAGCCAAAATCAGCATTCTCTTCAGTTCAATTCCCTCCTAACTGATGATAATTATCCTATCAATTCCTATTTGAGCTTTATGATTGATGATTAAATATAATTAGCTTGATCCATCAGAGACTTCACTCTAATTATAGCGAAGAGGCATGAAAAAGAGAGCGGATTTTCGCTGGCAGGAATTAGAAATGGCAAGCCCATATTCGGCAGAATTGCCCTCATCGCCATGAATCTGCAGCTCAAATGTAAATTAGTGCGAATCAGATGACTCTGGATGTTTGATCTCAACTTCTTGACATACTGAAGTGGATTTATGGTCAAAAAACGATGCCCAAAGCCTAAAAAATGGTTAGAATCGAGATTGATAGCGGTCGACGGCTGTAACGGGAGCATAGATGCTACTATACGGCTTGCGAAGCTATGGAAAAGTCTCCAAGAAGAAATCCCCGGATATGGATTTGGACATGAGCTATTTACATATTGCTATCATAAAGGGACAGGGTTGTACCCTTTCCCTGGAAAAGTGTTTATCTGAAAAAGATTACAGCAGGGTTGGAGACAAATCTAGAGGAAAGAGAGATGATCAAGAGCCCGTGGGAGGGAAAGCTCGCCCGCAACATGTATGCGGGCAGCATCCTGGAGATATTTATAGTCACGGCCGTGACCACCGTCCTGACCATAAGGTTCTTTCTGGGAGCTACAGGTTACCCCCAAGTAAGCGGCGGTGGTCTCCATATAGCTCACGTATTGATTGGAGGTCTGGCCATGCTGATCTCCATCCTGATCCTCCTGACCTTTCTGGGCAGCTACTCAAAGAGCCTAGCTGCAGTCCTGGGAGGCTTTGGTTTTGGCGCCTTCATAGACGAGCTGGGGAAGTTCATCACCATCGACAACAATTACTTCTTCCAACCAACCATCGGGCTGATCTACATCGCCTTCGTCCTCCTTTTTGTCCTCATTAAGAAGATAAGCAGCAGAAGCTATCTTACAGAGAAAGAGAGACAGGTTAATATCCTGGAGATATCCAAGGAGGCGGTCCTCAAGGGCGATGAGGCTTATGGTATACAGATGGCCAGAAGCATACTGAAGAGGAGTGCAGCCCAAAAGGCATGCCTAAAGGGCTCAAATGAGACCACAGGATGCCTTGATGAGATACCTGATCTGCCTCCTCTTCTAAGTCCTGAGCCCAAAGTCTACGCCGCTGCCAAGACCAGAGCCAAGGGCCTCTATAGCTGGATGATAGGGAGGAGATGGTTTATCCAGTTCCTGATAGCCTTCTTCCTCCTAAATGCCCTGATCTCCCTGATAGAAGTGATCTACCTCACCATAGGCATACAAAATGCCGTCTTCTGGGCAATCTTCGCCCTAGCCTCCCTGGGAGTTTACAGGGCCATTGTCTCTGGGACATCGACCGTGAAGAAGGTAGTCTATATCCTGATCCTCGTGATCCTGGCCTTAATCTTTCCCTTCACCATCCTGGGCCTAACTCTGCCGTCCCTGCCCCTGGCCGACTGGCTCCGTCTGGGCTTCACAGCCCTAGCAGGCAGCTTCTCTGTGGCAGGGATGCTAACCATACGAAAAGACAGGCTCAAAGCTTACCATCTTTTCGAGAACTCGATGCTGATCTATATTTTCTTCGTCCACGTCTTCGACTTCTTTGACATCCAGCTCTATGAACTCTTTGACCTTTTCGTCGATCTAGTAACGCTTATGGGGCTGAGATATATGATTAATCAGGAGGAGAGGAAGGAATCAGTGATAGGAAATCAGACTAATAAGGAATAATCCTGTTCACGTAATCCTCCTCATAGACTTCCAGAGACCTGTTAAATACTGAGAACATATGAGCCCTGGTGTTTAAACGTGACTGTAGAACGTGCAGGACTTTGATTTGAACCCTATTTTTATGCATAAGCCATTAATCTAAAATAGTTTTTAGTTAACTATTAGTACTATTACTAATAAGTATATAGGTGAGAAAAACGTCGTGAATCCACAGGCCTATTATTAAACATTAAATATTTAATATTTTTTTAAAGAATTGTCGAAAGCAAGGTGGTATGAAATGACAGAAAAAAATTCGAATGCCAGGATAAAGCCCATAGTTGATGGAATAAAGCGATCCAAGGAAAAATTAAAAGCTGTAGTATACAGCGACGAAGGTGGAGAGATAAAAATCTTATGCGAAAAGACTGTTGATCAAGACGAACTGGACTTGGATTTAAAAATGGGAATCAAGGATCTGCCCGAGACTGTAAAACTCGCAGTTGTCCCCGATAAAATAAAATCCAAGAGCTTGATACGTCGACTGGTCCAATCAGATAAGGCTCCCAGTGCTACCATCAAAAGGGATGTATTTAAGGCAAGGGATGGGATAGTCGCAAAAGAAGACTTTGTGATAAAGGGCATTGATGACTTCCTTCCATTCTGGAAACTCACCCGAAATGTATGCGGCAGGGTGGTCAAGAGAGATCCGATCTTTGGCAACGACTGTCCAGTGCCGGGTGCCACGGTTCACATTTTGGACGTGGATGTGCATTTCATGTGGTGGTATCCCTATCCTGGCCTGCCATGGTGCTGGCTGTTCCCGTTTTGGATTCGCAGGGAAGAGATTGCCACAACAACGACTGACGAGTGCGGACGGTTCTGCGTGGACATTCCCCTCTTTGATATAGATGCCATCCTGAGATGGAGGCTTCGCATCCGCTGCTTATGGGATCTACTTAAACCGCCCAGAGTAATCGATGCCATCGATCTGGGTGTCAAACCCGATCTGAGAGCATATCCCAGGCTTAAACATCTGCCTGAAATGAAATACAGGTCTAGATCGGGCTCTGAAGTTCAGACACCGGTAATTCCACTTCCTCCACCAGGTTCCGCTAATTTGTATTCCAGTACGCTGCCTTCGACAAGCCGATTCTATACAGAGGCGAAATTCGAGATTGCGCGGAGGGCTATATCAGAAGAGCTGTTTGAGCCTCTGGCCAGAGACAAACAGTCGGTGATGGAGAAAGCAGCCTTCCCATTGCCAATATCGCCACCTGCGCTGCCTGATGACGAGAAACTGCTGAAGTTACTGCCAGATAAAAGAATGATTGCCAATCTGCGCAAAGCCAAGCCAATCCTGCGCCTCATGCCCTGTTGGGCAGAGATTGTGCCTGAACTGAGGCTATTCCTGGATGTGCCAGATATTGTGTTCAAGGTGGAACAGGACACAAATGGCGATGGCAATCTGGAGACCATTTATGATCAAGGCCTCTTCGATGTGAACTGGAATCTCCAAGACCCCACCACTAACGTTGTCATTGATGCATGGGGAAATGCCATATGCGTCCCATGTGGCGCAGCTGGATATCAACCATGCACCACAACCGGGATAGTTGGCATAAATGATATGCCTGTAGATATCGCATATCTAAAAGATGGATACGCTGTGCGCGTCAACAGGCCCATGCCAAATGGAGCACGCCCGGAAGCTGAGACACCTTTTAGCGGCGTGTTGCGGCTGGTGGGATGTCCAGATTACTCTCAGGCGGCATTCTACAGAGTATTTTATAGTTTTATGGGTTCGGTTAAAGCTTTCAAGGAGTCTTGGTATCAATATAGAATCAGCTCCAGAACGTTTCATGAGGTGATGCCAGATTCAGATGGATTCTATCCCATATTGACGCCGGCTAATGACTACTATCCGTATCATACGCTCATAAATTGGCCAACTTATCAGTATTCCAATGGAGAATACAAGGTGCGTCTGGAGCTATACAATGCGGGTCACAATCCCATCTTGCCCGAACTGCCGGAGGTGGATGTGGTCGTGGACAATAGCCGACCTTTGGTCAAATTCCTGAACCTGCGCTGGAGGCAAGCAGGAATAGCGGCCTGGAATGATCTGGATCTTGACTGCCCAATCATTTCCAGAATTCCGAATAGCAGTATAGATATGGAGGTTACTTACAATGTGGCTGCGGATCACTTGCGTGATCTGTCAATCAGCCTTGTCGGCTGCAAGGATGGCAGCACAATTATCGGCAGCTCAAGTTACTGGCACAAAGCAGTAAACGATAACAATAAGGTCCTAACATGGACTGTGAATGTGCCGAGCACAGCGGCCCAAGGAGCATACCACTTCTACTTGGAGGGCCGCAGCCGGGCTTTCAACGCCTACGGGGGCTTGGCAGTCGACTGGGAGTTCGATCCATTACACATATACGAAGGCGAGACACTAAACGTAGCCATCATAGATTCTTGAGGGACCTTGAGTAGCTGTCGGGCCACCGGCAGCTTTAACTTTATTGATATCTGTAATAGACTCTTGCAAATCGATATTAGCAGAATGATTTACTCAGTAATTATATGCCCAAACCCGGACTCGAACCGGGGACATTCAGATCTTCAGTCTGACGCTCTCCCAACTGAGCTACTTGGGCTGATAGGTGGGCCCGACGCGATTCGAACGCATGACCTCCGCCATGTCAAGGCGACGTCATAACCAGCTAGACCACGGGCCCGCAAGCAGGTTTCCTATCTTTCCTCGCAGATAAAGGCTTCGGTCAGGCAGAAGGGGGCACGCGGGGAGAGAATTCTGCAGGGACGAGAATGCATCTTACCCGCCATCCTGCCCAACTCCCCAAACCCCATCAGGTGTAATAGACCTCCCGATGATACTCATCCAGGGCCTTGATGGTGACCTGATCCTTCCCGGCGAGGAGAATGGCATCGGCCGCCGCCTGCGCCGCCTGGATGGTGGTGATATAGGGCACATGATAGTCCACCGCACTCCTCCGGATCTGATAGCCGTCTTTCACCGACTGCTTGGTGGTGGGAGTGTTGATTATCAGCTTCACCTCCCCCCGCTTCATATAGTCCAGCACATTGGGGCTGCCGTTATAGATCTTCTGCACCCTCTCCACCTTTATTCCCGATTTTGAGAGATACTCTGCGGTATTGTCCGTGGCGATGATATCCAGGCCTGCATCGACGAGCTTCCTCGCCGCCACAGCCGCTGCCGCCTTGTCCTCGTCTTTGACCGATATGAAGACCACTCCCCCCAGGGGCAGGGGATTGTAGGCTGACAGCTCCGCCTTGAAGAAGGCCAGACCCAGCTGGTAGTCAATGCCCATCACCTCTCCCGTAGACCTCATTTCCGGGCCCAGGAGGGCATCCGCCCCGGGCAGCTTATCGAAGGGCAAAAGAACCTCCTTTACCGCCACATAGGGCACCTTAGGCTCCCTGGTGTACCCCTGCTCGGCCAATGATTTGCCGATCATCACATTGGCCGCGATCTTGGCCAGGGGCAGGCCGGTGGCCTTGGAGACGAAGGGTATGGTCCGGCTGGATCGGGGGTTGGCCTCCAGGACATAAACTGTGCCGTCCTTGTAAGCCATCTGCAGGTTGACGATACCGATCACACCCAGGCCCAGGGCAATTTTGCGCACATAATCCCGCACCACCTCTAAGACGACGCCGGGCAAAGTCTGGGGCGGTATCATGCAGGCGCTGTCGCCTGAGTGGATTCCCGCCTCCTCGATATGCTCCATGATGGCGCCGATGAGCACATCCTTTCCGTCGCAGACGGCATCCACATCTATCTCCACCGCATCCTGCAGGAAGTCGTCGATCAAGACCGGATGCTCCCTCGAGACCCGCACCGCCTCCTGCATGTACACGTCCAGTCCCTTCTCATCATAGACGATCTCCATCGCCCGGCCCCCTAAAACGTAGCTGGGCCGGACCAGGACAGGATAGCCTATCTTTGCCGCCACCTCCCGCGCCTCAGCCGGTGAGAAGGCGATGCCCGCATTGGGCTGGGGGATGTTCAGCCTGGTCATGAGGGCATTGAACCTCTCCCGGTCCTCAGCCAGGTCGATGCTGTCAGGCGAGGTGCCTAAAATTCTCGTCTTCAGCCCCAGGCGAGCGATCTCCTTTTCCAGAGAAAGAGCCAGGTTGATGGCCGTCTGGCCGCCGAACTGCACCATCAGGCCGTGGGGCTCCTCTTTCTCAATGATGTTCATCACATCCTCCAGGGTGACCGGCTCGAAGAACAGCTTGTCCGAGGTATCATAATCGGTGGAGACGGTCTCCGGATTGTTATTGATAATATGGGCCTCTATCCCCTGCTCTCGCAGGGCCATGACCGCATGAACGGTGCAGTAGTCGAACTCTATCCCCTGGCCGATCCGGATAGGGCCCGAGCCCAGGATGAGGACCTTCTTCCGGCCGGAGGGCACAAGCTCGCACTGGGTATCGTAGGAGGAGTAGTAATATGGAGTGGTGGCCTCGAACTCCGCAGCGCAGGTATCCACCATCTTGAAGGTGGGAATGATCTTCAGGGAGCGGCGCAGGTCAGCTATCTCCTCCCGGCTTCGTCCCACCATCGATCCGATCTGCTCATCGGTAAAGCCCGTCCTCTTCGCCCGGCGCAGGGTATCCGCATCCATAACGGAATTTTCGTTTGTTCCCTTAGCCTGCCTTATCTCCTCCTCCATCCGGACGATATTTACAATCCGGTAGATGAAGTAGGGCCCAATGCCGGTGATATCCGATATCTCCTCGGGACTCGTCCCCCTCTTCAGAGCCTCATAGATGGCAAACAGTCGGTCGTCTGTGGGATTCACTAGCAGATCCCGCAGCTCCTCGTCCGTCCAGGTGGCATACTTTCCCTTGTATCCGAAATCCTTGTCGATATCCAAAGACCGTACGGCCTTCAAGAGCGCCTCCTCATAGCTCCTGCCGATGGCCATCACCTCGCCGGTGGACTTCATGGCGGTGGTAAGGGTCTTGTCCGCCCGGACGAACTTGTCAAACGGCCAGCGGGGGATCTTAGCCACCACATAATCCACCATCGGCTCAAAGGATGCCGGCGTCTCCCGGGTTACATCGTTTCTGATCTCATCCAGTGTCATGCCAATGGCGATCTTGGCCGTCACCCGGGCAATAGGATAGCCGGTGGCTTTGGAGGCCAGGGCGCTGGAGCGGGATACACGGGGGTTGACCTCGATCACCCGGTACTCGCCATCCTTGACCGCGAACTGGATGTTGCAGCCCCCCTCGATCTTCAGAGCCCGGATGATATTGATGGCCGCGCTCCTGAGCATCTGAATCTCATGGTCGGTGAGGGTCTGGATGGGGGTCACCACTATCGACTCGCCGGTGTGAATCCCCATGGGGTCCATGTTCTCCATATTGCAGATGGTGATGCAGGTATCATTGCTATCCCTCATCACCTCATACTCCAGCTCCGTCCAGCCCCCCACGCTCTCTTCGAGGAGCACCTGGCTGATCCTGGACCTTTTCAGCCCCAGGTCGCAGATCTGCAAGAGCTCCTCCCGGGTCTTGGCTATGCCTCCTCCCGAACCGCCCAATGTATATGCGGGCCTGACCACCAGGGGCAGACCAAGCTCCTCCATAACCTCCAGAGCCTCATCCAAAGTGTTGACCGCCCGGCTCTCTGGCACCGGCTCGCCCACCTTCTGCATGGCCTGCTTGAACAGGTCCCGGTCCTCAGCCTCCTGAATGGATTTGACTGAGGTCCCAAGCACCTCCACATTGTACTTCTCTAGAATTCCCATCTCTGCCAGCTCGGAGGTGATGTTCAGTCCGGTCTGGCCGCCGATGCCGGCGATGATTCCATCCGGCCTCTCCTTCTCAATGATCTTGGCGACGATATCCGGCTCCAGAGGCTCGATATAGACCTTGTCCGCGGTGTCCGGATCGGTCATGATGGTGGCCGGATTGGAGTTGACCAGGACCACTTCAATCCCCTCCTCGCGCAGGGACTTGCAGGCCTGAGACCCGGAGAAATCAAACTCCGCCGCCTGGCCGATCTGAATGGGTCCCGAGCCTATGAGAAGGACCTTATGTATATCCGCTCTTTTGGGCATCCTCTATCCCCTCCCCGGCACAGCCCGGTCATTTTTGCCATTTTTGTCATCCTTGCCATGCTTGCCCTTCTTGTTATCCATGACCCCCACCACTGAGCTGAAGAAGTGATCGGTGGTGCAATGAGGCCCAGGATAGGCCTCAGGGTGATACTGCACCGCGATGACATCCAGGCTCTTACTCTGGATCCCCTCCACCGTACCGTCGCTGGCATTAAGCTGGGTGACCTCCAGCCCTGTCCCCTCCAGGGAGGAGGGAACTACAGCGAAGTTATGGTTCTGAGAGGTGATGTAGACGATCCCCTTCCCCAGGTCTTTGACCGGCTGATTGCCTCCATGATGGCCGAACTTGAGCTTGAAGGTCTCCGCTCCCAGGGCCAGGGATATGACCTGATGGCCCAGGCATATGCCAAATATGGGCATCTCTCCAGCGAAATGGCGCACGGCCTGGATGGCATTCTCCGCTCTCTCCGGGTCCCCAGGGCCATTGGACAGAAACAGGGCATCAGGTCCAGCCGCTTCTATATCCTGAATCGTGCTATGTGCAGGGAGCACCATCAGATCAAAATCCCTATCTGACAGGCTTCTCAATATCCTCCTCTTGATCCCCAGGTCGATCACCGCGATCCTCTTGCCCCGGCCTTCAATCCGGTAGGGCTTTTTGCAGGTGACATCCCTCAGGAGGTCTTGGCTGGATATGTCCGGCTGGGATCGGGCCAGGCCCACCACATCCAGATCCATTATCTCGTCCTTCTCACCCACGGCAACCGCGGCCTTCAGCACTCCTTGTTCTCTCACCTTAATGGTGAGCATCCTGGTGTCCACTTCGCACAGTCCAGGCCGGCCCTCATCCAGCAAGAACTGATTGAGGGTTTTGTTCAGGCGGTGATGAGTCGGACGGTCCCAGTGCTCCCTGCAGATCATGGCCCTGGGCCACATCCCGTCCGACTGAAAATCGTCCCCGCTCACCCCATAATTGCCCTGGAGAGGATAAGTGAACAACAGCATCTCTCCATGATAAGAGGGATCGGTCAGCGCCTCCTCATAACCGGACATGATGGTTGTGAAGACCAGTTCGCCCGCGACAACGCCGGGCGCACCAAAACCGGTACCTATCACCCGTGTACCGTCTTCTAACCCTAAGAGCCCAATCATATTATCGGGAAAACAAGACGCCAGGTCGTCTAAATACATTTCGATGATGAGTTGGACGATCAGATCGCAGCAAAGAGATCATCATCTTTTTTAATCTTGAGACCATAATTCGGTCTATGGAAGTATCTGTAGAGACCACGCGCAGCTCCGAGTTCAAGCAGATCTATGCCATCGGGGCAATAGGCGGCCACAGCCCCTATGACTTCAGAATTGCTTTTTACAATGATTCGCCCAAGATCCAGAGAGATGGGAACAAGAACATCACCGTCATGGAAAGAAAGATCGAGATGGAGATCATCTTATCTCCTCTAGCTGCCAAGGAGCTGGCCAGATGGCTGGAAGAGCATATCAAGGACTATGAGAAGAAATTTGGGGAAATCAAGAGGCCTGGTGCAGGGTCTGGCGAGAAGGGTAACACGGAAAAATCCGGAGAATCTGCCCCCATTCAGGGCTACATGTGATGATCCATGAACAGCAAAGAAAAGATTCAGCTTCACAAAGGAATGGATTGCGTCCGGAGAATGGATTTTGAGAAAGCCATAGAATACTTCCAAATTGTCACCGCCTCCAATCCGGATATGCCAGAGGCCTGGAACAACCTGGGCGTGGCCTTCTATGGCCTGGGTCGAATCGATGAGGCTCTGGAGAGCTACGACCGATCTATTGCCCTCGATCCGAGTAATCTCGATGCTCTGCGAAACCGTGCATTTCTGCTTCGAAACCAAAAGAGGCTACCTGAGGCCCTGGAGGCCTACGATACCGTCCTGGAAAAGGGAGGAGATGCCATAGACCTCGAGTCCACTGCGGTTGTTCTAACCGCTATGGGAAGGCTGGAGGAGGCCCTCAACTGCCTGTACCTTGCCCGGGAGAAGCTCTCTTTAAAGCGCCTGGAGGATGAGATAGAGATGGTGCAGAAAAAGATCCTGGAAAGGGACGGACAGAGCGGGGATTAGGCCAAATGCGAGCCGGATGGCGGGGCAGAGAGAAAAGAGTAATAGCAGGAAAGCTCTTTGAATCATCAACTGGACGGGGAGGTGAGAGGCTATGAAGGGTTTTATAATGATCAATGTAGAGCCAGGGACAGAGAAAGCAGTCCACGATCGCTTGGAGAAGATCAAAGGGATCTGCGAGGTCGTTCCCGTATACGGTGAGAGGGATTTCATCGCCATAGTAGACGTGGAAGGCATCTCCGACCTCAACCGGGCAGTGATGAATGTGAGGGAGATAAACGGAGTGACCAATACTCAGACCATTCTGGGCATGGAGCTGAAGTTCTAGGACAGGATGCAAATAACCAAGGATTCCGGTTCGCTCTGGCCCCTCTATCTGGCGGTATTCGTCGCCGTCCTGGGATTCACTCTGGTCGTACCATTCTTTCCCAGCTATGTTATGGACCTGGGGGCATCTTACACCCTGCTCGGGTTCATAATATCCATCTACGGAGCGTCGCAGCTGCTAGTCCAGGTGCCTATAGGCCGCCTCTCCGACCGGATGGGAAGAAAGAGGCTAATGCTCATAGGACTGATGACATTTGCAGTCCTCCCACCTCTGTACATCTATGCCGAGAACGCCTATACCCTGCTATTCATAAGAGCTCTGGGGGGTGTCGGTGCCGCCTTCGTCTGGCCCACTGCCATGGCCCTGATCATAGACCAGTCTCGTGCTCACAGCAGAGGAGCCGCCATGGGCTTTTACAATGCTGCCTTTTACTCCGCCCTGGCTTTAGGTCCATTTATGGGGGGAGCGCTCTATGATCAGATGGGGCTTGAAGCACCCTTCTACTTCTGGACCCTCCTGGGAATAGCATCGATCATCATAGTCACTTTTAAAGTACCCGAATCCAGGGGCATAGTCCCGAAGGCTGATGAGCAGCCTCAAAGAAGAGAGGAGCCACTCATCGCCCCTGGATATGCGATCACATTTCTCGCCTGCTGCGCGGTCATCCTCTGGTCAGGGGTGGTGGGCGGCTTCAACATCACCCTTCTCCCTTCCTACGCCAAGGCTCTGGGCTTCTCCACCACCGATATAGGGCTCATCTATCTGGTCTATGGAGGAATCACTGCCATCTCCAACATTTACTTCGGCCGCCTGGCAGATCGAGGGAGGAGAAAATGGCTCATATTTCTGGGCAGCCTGGCTGGCCTGATCTCATTTGCGCTTCTCTTCATAGTCTCAAACCTCATCCAGGTACTGATCCTCTTTGCCGGCCTGGGTTTGGGCCTGGGCATATGCAGCCCGGCGGCTGCCGCACTCGTCGCCGATACCACCAATGCATCTCGGAGGGGGGAGACCTATGGCATCTTCAATACTGCCCGTATGTCCGGAGTGGTGGTGGGCCCTATCATGGCCGGGCTGGCGGCGGATATGCAGGGAATTGATGGCGCTTTGTATGCCTTCACTCTGATCGCCCTGGCAATAACTTTGGGAGCTGTTGCCATCCGGGAAGCAAAAGAGGATTCCGTAAATAGCAGGGAAGATGCCGATAGGCTCTGAAAAGGGTGACAGAAAAGACCAATTGAGCTGCAGGAGGGGTCAACTCCCGCCAGCCCGATTTCGGCAGCGATCCGTTCCAGTATCCTTATTGGCTCAAATTCGTCCAGGAGCCCTGGCCACCCACTCGGAATGAGGATTTATCTTTGGCATACAGCAGATTGTTCTCTGCATGGCCGTCGAAGGTGGGAGAGGCCAGGAAAGATGCGGTCCCTTTTCCAGCGCTGGTGATCATTATAGAGTTGGTGACATTTGTATAGTTGACCGGAATGGCACGCATATAGAAGTCCTCGCCCAGGGTGGAGTAATAGGTAAAACCAGCGATCCTGGTGAGGGCAGTGTCTGTGATATTGAAGGCGGCGTTGGCTGAATAATATTCCGATATCGGGAAGGATAGAGGATCGGTATAAAGCCAAGTCGTTCCCAGGGTGGTACTGGCCAGCATTAGGAGCACGGCAGCCGAAATGAGATGCTTTATCATGAACCGTCTTGCTTGCATGAAAGGGATTTAAATCTAACTGACGTTTGGAAAGAAAAATCGGAGGTGGGCATATTTCTCCTCTGCCCACCTCAAAAAGCTTCAAGCCAGCAGCCTTTGCATCCTTTCCGATCCAGAAGCTGCAGGCATTATGCTTATTTGCAGTCTCTTTGCCTTTCTATTCGATGTGCTGGCTCCTACCGTCTCACCATATCCTGCAGCATATAGCCCTGGCCCATGGCACTGTCATAAGCATTGGCTGGGGCATGCTTGCCGTCTCTGACATACACATAGACCCTATAGTTGCCAGCATCGGTGGGAGCACTGGACCAGGTCCACTGATTCTTAGCTGACCAGCTCTGCACGATCCTCCAAACATTGCCGGTGGAGGGGCCTTTCAGCCAGAACTGATAATACAATGGATCTTTATCTGCATCGCTAGCGGTTGCCGTCCACTTAACCGGGGTTCCAGCTCCCTGGGGGCTGGGGCGGTCGGATTTCAGAGCGGTCAGAACCGGCGGCTGATTGGAGATCAGCTGATAGGAGGAGCCCAGAGCGCTATCGTACCCGGTGTCAGGGTAATGCCAGCCGTCTCTGGCGTAGACGTAGACCGTATAGGCTCCGCCATCATTTGGCATGCTGGACCAGGTCCACTGGTTCGCCAGGGACCAGTCTTGAGCTATCTGCCAGACGTTGCCGGTGGAGGGGCCTTTCAACCAGAACCGGTAGTATATCGGATCTTTATCTGCATCGATTGCCGCAGCGGTCCACTTAACCGGGGTTCCAGCTCCTTGAGGGCTGAGGCGGTCGGATTTCAGAGCGGTCAGAACCGGCGGCTGATTGGGGGCCAGGATGAAGGGGGCCCCCACAGCGCTATCATATCCGGTCTCAGGATTATGCCAGCCATCCCGGACATAGACATAGACCGTATAGGCTCCGCCATCGGACGGCAGGCTGGCCCAGGTCCACTGATTCTTATATGACCAGTCCTGCACTATCTTCCAGCTGTTCCCGGTGGATGGACCCTTCAGCCAGAACCGGTAAAGCAGTGGCTCCATATCCGGGTCAGTCGCTATTGCTGTCCAGGTCACAGGCGTTCCTGCCTTCTGGGAGCTGGGTTTGTCCGATCCAAGGGAGATCAGAGTGGGGGGCAGATTCTGCCGCCGCACTGTGAACAGCGCACCAGCATCATCGTCCCATCCGGCTGGGCTGGAATGGAGGCCATCCCTCACCTGCACCTTGATCTCGCTGGTGCCCGCATCAGCCGGCGTTGTCGGCCAGGTCCAGGTTGGATCGGTGGACCAGTCGCGGACCATTCGCCACAGTCCGCCGGTCGATGGACCCCTCATCCAGTACCTGAAGAAGAGCGGATTGCCCTCCGGGTCGCTGGCGGTGGCCGCCCATCTGATGGTAGCTCCTACTGGCTGTGCGCTGGGAAGGTTCGTGCCCAGGCCGGTGATCACCGGAGGCAGGTTCACATTCATGATGAAGAACCGGCCAACCTGATAGTCATCCGAGCCGGCAGGTCCGGCATGCTTGCCGTCCCTGACTGCTACCAGCACCTCGCTGTAGCCCACGTCTGCAGGAGTGGTCCTCCAGATCCACTGGTTGCTCTTGCCCCAGCCGGTCATATCCACCCAGAATCCGCGGGTGGCAGGACCGCGCAGGAAGAACCGGTACTGCAAGGGGTCTCTGTCTGGATCAGAGGCTATAGCCGTCCACTTGATCCAGCTGCCGGCATACTGCGGCTCAGGCCGGTCGGTGTAAAGGACCTGCACACTGGGCGGCAGATTGCCGCCGGTCAGGCTAAAGGAGACGGTCTTCTTGACATCGTATCCTCCTGGGCCAGAATGCTGTCCATCCCTGATCCAGACCTCAACCTCATACTTACCGGCAGGATAGCCGAGAGTGTTCCAGGTCCAGACGCTCCTGCTGCTATAGCCGGTGTCCAGGTTGATTCCCGGCCCTCTAACCAGGAATCTGTACTGGAGAGGATCAAGGTCATCTGCCCTGGCCGTCCAGATGATCGGTGTTCCAGACCTCTGGGGACTGCTCTTGTCCGGGATAAGTGATGGATTGGCAGGCAATGGATTCCAGTTGCCGAAATCCTTTCCAGAAACGCTGGTAGTGGATGAATCCAGGGTGACGGTATAAGTGCCACTCGCTGGTGCCTTCTGATCCCATCCGGGCTGATGAATCTCCCGAACGGTATAGGTTCCAGAGGCAACATCCGTGAAACTGTAAGAGCCGTCAGCTTCGGTGGTTGCAACCTTTATCACCCCTCCTCCAGCCGGCTCCAGGTTGATCTTCCAGCCGCCCATTCCTGGCTCGCCGGGATCTCTGACCCCGTTGCCGTTGATATCGTTGTACTTCACTCCAGAGATGGATTGAGCTGCCAATCTATTCCCAAAGTCGTTGTCCTTTGCCTCTCTGGGAGGTGTTCTCACATCGAAGACTATGCTGTGGCTCCCCCCCGCTGGAGCGGTCTGCGTCCAGCCGGTTCTTGAGGTCTCGCTAACCTTGTATGTGCCGGGAAGGAGCCTCTCGAACTTGTAGTTGCCGTTGTTGTCCGTGGTGGCGGTAAGGGTGGGAAGCGGCTTGCCAAACCAGGTGCTCCCGGTCAGGACCATCTCCCAGCCGGAAAGGCCCTTCTCACCGGGATTCTTGGTGCTGTCGCTATTCAGATCCTCGTACTTCATTCCGGATATGGAATTAGATCCGCGTATTCCGAAGTTGACGTTGGTCACCACTACCGTTTTGATGGTCACTGTGACCGTGGAAGAGGTGGTGAGGACCATGCCCGTCGGGACGGGATCGTTTATGGTGTAGGTCCCAGGCAGGACGTTCTCGAAGCTGTAGAGTCCGTTCTCATCGGTGGTGGTATTGGCCACTACCTTGCCGTTCTCGACCAGGCTCACTTCCCCGCCGGGAATGCCAGGCTCATCCTCGTCCTGCAGGCCGTTGCCGTTGATGTCATAGTACTTCTGGCCGGAGATGGAAAGACCGCCGCTGTTGGCGAAATCCTTGTCGGCCACATCGGCATCCTTAAGCTCAACCGTCCAGGGGCCTTCAGGTGCTATCTGATTGATGCCCTCTGCAGCGACCTGGCTTATGCTGTAGGTTCCAGGAGACAGATTGCGGAAGGCATAAGAGCCATCTTCAAGCGTGGTGGTGGCATTTATGACGCTACCGTCGCGGGATAGCTGAATGGCCACTCCAGCCCTGCCCGGCTCGCCCTCATCCTTGACGCCGTTGCCGTTGCTGTCCAGGAAGCTGGTTCCTGATATGGCAAAGGAGCCGTGGTTGCCGAAGTTTATGTCTGCTACATCCCCATCCGTCAGCTCCACGGTGTAGGAGCCTTCAGGAGGTGCAGTCCTGGTCCAGCCAGCCTGCTCGACCTCGGATACGGTGTAGCTTCCGGGGGATAGCTCTGCGAACTTATAGGATCCGTCCTTTTCCGTGGTGGCAGTGCTGATCAAACTGCCGTCTCTAGAGAGCTCAATCGTCCAGCCCTCCATTCCCGGCTCGCCGTCGAAGGCACCGTTGCCGTTCAGGTCGTTGAACTTCCTGCCGGAGATGGTGTACTGGACGAGCTTGTTGACGAAGTCCAGGCCTTCAACGTCTCCTTCGGAGAGATCGACGTTATGAGATCCGCCTTCGGGAATTGCTGCTACCCAGCCAGATGGCAGAGTCTCGCTGATGGTGTAGCTTCCAGCATCAAGATCCTGGAAACTATAGGTTCCATCCTCTCGGGTTAAGACGCTAACCTGGCTTTGATCCGGTTTGGTTATCTGTACCGTCCAGCCGGATAAGGCCTCGCCGCTGTCAGACACACCATTTCCGTTCTTGTCCTCATATACCAGGCCCGAGATGTTCATCTTCGGCTCGGCGAGGGTGAAGTAGCCGGAGTACTCGGAGTCAAAGCCGTCTTCGCCAGAGTGTTGTCCATCTCTAACCTGAACTTTCACCTGGTTCTCTCCCCGATCTATTGAGGATGTCACCCAGGCCCAGGTATCATCTGAAATCCATTCTGTCTTTGGCTCCCAGGCTCCATTTGTTGCCGGTCCATTGAGGAAGAACCGGAAGAGCAACGGATCCATGTCCACGTCAGTGGCATTGGCGGTCCAGGTTACAGTCACCCCTGGCTTCTGGGGGCTTATGATATCCGGAATCAGAGAGTTCAGCACAGGGGTCTGATTCTCCACAACAGGAGCTACGACCTCTGCATCCTCTTCAGATACCTCTTCGGTCAGGTTCTCGGTGATGTTCTCCGGTGCGATGGGAGTGGTGATGTTCTCAGTCACTGGAGGGGCCAGAGTATCCTCTGGGATCTCCACCACTTCAGTCACATTCTCCGCCTCAGCGGTCATATTGGCCTGAGCGGTGGCATTCTCTTCATCTGTGACATTGGCGGGAGCTGTCACATTGACCTGGTCAGTGACGTTTGTCTCAGCGGGAGCGATCTCCTCCGCAGGTTCCTCTGCAAAGGGAGCTTCTTCTTCGAGCGGCACTATGACGAACTCGGAGCTTCTGTTTCCGCTATCGCCCTCCGGCCCCTCATGCTGATCGTCCCTGGCCTGGGCTGTGATCAGGAATGATCCGGCCTCAGATGCAGTCCAGATGAACTTGTTTTCTGCCTGCCAGTCGGTGACTGCAGTCTCGTTGACCAGGAAGCGATAAGATATGGGATCATCTTCCGGATCGCTGGCAACTGCTGTCCAGTTGACACTGCTTCCCAGAACCTGGGGGCTTCCCAGATCGGCTGAAAGCTCTGTGATGCTTGGTGATTCATTCGGCTCAGCAGCGGCCTCTTCGACCGGTTCTGCTTCTGCGACCTCCTGAGCAGCTTCTTCTGCCAGAGGCATTGTTATGGCGAACTCAGCGCTTCTGTTTCCGCTCTCGCCTTCGGGTCCATCGTGCTGATCGTCTTTGACCTGCACGGTGATCAATGCCGTTCCGGCTTCTGTTGCCGTCCAGGCGAACAGATTCTCGGGCTGCCAGTCGGTGACTGGGGTATCGTTGACCAGGAAGCGGTAGGATATGGTATCATTTTCCGCATCGCTGGCCGTTGCTGTCCAATTGATCCTGCTTCCCAGAAGCTGTGGGCTTGCCAGATCAGCGGCCAGATCCATTAGCTCTGGCGGATTGTTTGGAGCAGCCTCAACCACGAATTCCGCTGTCCTGGAGCTATCTCCTTCCGGATTGTGGTTGTTGTCCCGAGCCCTGACCTCGATGGTATGGGAGCCGATCTCCTGCTCGGTTGTCGTCCAGGTCCAGCTCGGGCTGGAGGTGAACTCAGTCTGAGCCACGTCATCCAAGAGGAACATGAACTCCAATGTATCATTTTCCGGATCGGATGCCGCCGCAGTGAATGTTACTGCTGTCCCGGCTATCTGGGGGCTGGCTAGATCTGAAGCCAGATCAAATACCTCAGGCGGATTGTTTGGAGCAGCCTCAACCACGAATTCCGCTGTCTGGGAGCTATCTCCTTCCGGATTGTGGTTGTTGTCTCTCGCCCGAACCTCGATGGTATGGGAGCCGATATCCTGCTCGGTTGTCGTCCAGGTCCAGCTGGGATTATTAATGAAATCCGTGCGAGCCTGGCCATCAACCAGGAACATGAACTCCAATGGATCGTTCTCGGGATCGGATGCTGCCGCAGTGAATGTTACTGCTGCTCCGGCTATCTGGGGGCTGGCTAGATCTGAAGCCAGATCAAATACCTCAGGCGGATTGTTGGGAACCGCCTCAACCACGAATTCCGCTGTCTGGGAGCTATCTCCTTCTGGATTGTGGTTGTTGTCCCGAGCCCTGACCTCGATGGTATGGGAGCCAATATCCTGCTCGGTTGTTGTCCAGGTCCAGCTCGGGATGGAGGTGAACTCAGTCTGAGCCACGTCATCCAAGAGGAACATGAACTCCAATGTATCATTTTCCGGATCGGATGCGGCCGCAGTGAAGGTCACTGCTGCGCCAGCAATTTGGGGGCTGGCTAGATCTGAAGCCAGATCAACTACCTCTGGTGGATTGTTGGGAACTGCTTCAACGACAAACTCCGCTGTCTTGGAGCTATCTCCTTCTGGATTGTGGTTGTTGTCTCTCGCTCGAACCTCTATAATGTGCGATCCAATGCTCTCAGTGGTGGTTGTCCAGGTCCAGCTCGGGCTGGAGATGAACTCGGTCTGAGCCACGCCGTCCAAAAGGAACATGAACTCCAATGGATCGTTCTCAGGATCAGATGCGGCTGCAGTGAAGGTCACTGCTGCGCCAGCAATTTGGGGGCTGGCTAGATCTGAAGCCAGATCAACTACCTCTGGTGGATTGTTGGGAACTGCTTCAACGACAAACTCCGCTGTCTTGGAGCTATCTCCTTCTGGATTGTGGTTGTTGTCTCTCGCTCGAACCTCTATAATGTGCGATCCAATGCTCTCAGTGGTGGTTGTCCAGGTCCAGCTCGGGCTGGAGATGAACTCGGTCTGAGCCACGCCGTCCAAAAGGAACATGAACTCCAATGGATCGTTCTCAGGATCAGATGCGGCTGCAGTGAAGGTCACTGCTGCGCCAGCTATCTGGGGGCTGGCTAGATCGGCAACCAGATCCACTAACTCTGGCGGGTTGTTGGGAACTGCTTCAACGACAAAATCCATCGTCCTTGAGCTGTCGCCCTCAGGGTTGTGGTTGTTGTCTCTCGCCCTAACCTCGATGGTATGGGGGCCGATATTCTCAACAGTGGTTGTCCAGGTCCAGCTGGGATTATTAATGAAATCCGTGCGAGCCTGGCCGTCAACCAGGAACATGAACTCCAATGGATCGTTCTCCGGATCGGATGCGGCTGCGGTGAATGTCACTGCTGTCCCGGCTATCTGGGGACTGGCTAGATCGGCAACCAGATCCACTAACTCTGGCGGATTGTTGGGAACTGCTTCAACGACAAAATCCATCGTCCTTGAGCTGTCGCCCTCAGGGTTGTGGTTGTTGTCTCTCGCCCGTGCCTCGATGGTATGGGAGCCAATATCCTGCTCGGTTGTCGTCCAAGTCCAGCTGGGATTATTAATGAAATCCGTGCGAGCCTGGCCATCAACCAGGAACATGAACTCCAATGGATCGTTCTCTGGATCGGATGCCGCTGCAGTGAATGTCACTGCTGCGCCAGCTATCTGGGGGCTGGCTAGATCTGAAGCCAGATCAACTACCTCAGGCGGATTGTTTGGCACCGGCTCGATGGAGAACTGGATCGCCTGGGAGCTGTCACCCTGTGGATTGTGGTTGTTGTCTCTCGCCCGAACCTCAATGGTATGGGAGCCGATATCCTGCTCGGTTGTCGTCCAAGTCCAGCTGGGATTATTAATGAAATCCGTGCGAGCCTGGCCATCAACCAGGAACATGAACTCCAATGGATCGTTCTCTGGATCGGATGCCGCTGCAGTGAATGTCACTGCTGCGCCAGCTATTTGGGGGCTGGGCTGATCGGCAGAGAGATCGACCATCTGGGGTGGATTGTTTGGCACCGGCTCAATGGCAAACTGAGTCGCCTGAGAGCTGTCACCCTGTGGATTGTGGTTGTTGTCCCGGGCCCGAACCTCGATGGAATGGGAGCCGATATCCTGCTCGGTTGTCATCCAGGTCCAGCTGGGATTATTAATGAAATCCGTGCGAGCCTGGCCGTCAACCAGGAACATAAACTCCAATGGATCGTTCTCCGGATCGGATGCTGCCGCGATGAAGGTCACCGCTGCACCAGCAATCTGGGGACTGGCTAGATCGGCATTAAGGCTCAGCACTTGAGGAGGCTGATTTACCGGCGCTGCAACCTGCTCAGGGGCCTGCACTATCGGCTGTTCAATCACAGGAGCCTGTTCCAATTCGGGAACGGCTGCAGGCGCACTGACAACGGCCGGGACCTGGGGAGCTGTTATTTGATAGTCTATTATCCTCTCATCGGGCTTGAAGTCCCCACTGGTATGCATTGGATCTCTCACTAAGACTCTGATCTGGTAGTTTCCCGGCTCCAATGCAGCCGTGTTCCATGTCCAGGTGTTCTCATCTATCCATTGCGTCAATGGGACCCATGTAGCAGAATCCTTTAGCTGGAACATATACGATATTGGATCGTTCTCAGGGTCCTCCGCCCGAACCGTCCATTTTATAGCGGTGCCCATAGGCTGGGGGCTGGGCCTGTCCGGCTCGACGCTTCTGATCGATGGCGGTTGATTTGCAATATCTGAAAATGCAGAATCAACCTGCTCAGGGAAACCTATCCCCTCGGGAAATCCCCCAGGCTGTTCCTGCGCATAAGCGAACGCACTCAAGAGCACGCTCACAGACAGGATCATAGCAAGAACAAGAAATTGCTTCTTGTATCTATGATTCAGCACTTTTTTTAATTTAACATTAACTGTATACTCACTATCCTTATCCCTTTTACGCATATCATCACTCTCCTCTCCTATCCCACTTCCTTCCAACGGCCTTCATGGCCGAGAACTATCATCCGATTTATCATTTCATCAACCATCTGATCCCTATCTGGACCCCTATTCTGATTCTTGCTCTGCATTCCATCTAATGGCTCATTTGATATCTCACAGATCTTCCATCAGGAGATTATGAACTTATTTTTCACATAGAGGCTCTATCAAGATCTCTTCGGGGATCAATCTCATGTGAAACCTCTGTGATTCCCGTATAGATCTAGAGCAGATGGATGATTTCAAGCAAAGGGGTGCTTCGCAGTGCTCTTCGCGGCCAGAATATCCCCTGGCTTTGGCTCTCTATTCGCTGCGCGTTCTATGGCAATCTTCGTGGCCTGATAATTATATTCATAAACCTTATCTTTATCTTTTGCATCCCACTCCACAAATACAGACACTATTATAAAAAGATCGTCCGCCAACTCCTCGGGCAGTACTCCCGACTCGACGCAATCCATCACAGCTCGTGCCACTGCTGCCTGCACAGGGCCAAAGACCATTATTGCCTGCTGGGCATTCTTTATGGTGACCTTGTTGACCATCAGGGTCGAGGGCTTAACCGGCAGATTGGGGGCAAGGACGGCCAACAATGGCGTATGGCCCCGGGATGGCGATGCAAGTGCCCTCACAAATGCCTTTTCCACCGGGCTATCCCTTGGTCCCATAACCAGATCTATATGCGCTACCTCGGGCCCCTCTCCGACCAGTGCTTCACCAACAAGTACCCTCTGAAAAGATTGCGACATAACCAACCTTTTGGTCTTTTTCATATAAATTTGTAATCTAAGCAGTGGGCCAAAAATTATATCATCATAATGCAATGCATTTATGCATTAATGCGAGTGATCGTAATCAACAACTATGGACAGTTCAATCACCTCATCAGGCGCAGCATACGGGATAAGGTGGACTGTGACCTCGCCTCCAACCAGACGCCACCAGAAGATATCGATGCCGACGGCTTGATACTTGGAGGAGGACCATCCTTGGATCGCGTCGGAAACTGTCGCGATTATCTTTTGAAGCTTGACATTCCCATCCTGGGGATATGCCTGGGCATGCAGATCATGGGCACCACCTTTGGTGGTCAGGTTACGGCAGGAAGCATTGGAGGCTATGCCCAGGTGGATGTGGAGCTGATCGATGAAGACGACATCCTGAAAGGCTTTCCGGCAAAGTTCAAAACCTGGGCATCTCATGCCGACCAGGTGTCACTGCTTCCTTCTCAGTTCCAGAGGCTCGCCACCTCCAGGATCTGTGATATCGAGGCCATGAAGCATCGCAATAGGCCTCTGTATGGAGTGCAGTGGCATCCAGAGGTGGTGCACACTGAGCATGGTGAAGAGCTTCTGGATAATTTTATAAACATATGCAAAAGATGATTCCGACGGAGTCCCGGGGGGATGACTGCACGCCCAGAACCGTTTCTTAAGTGACGGGACGTCCAATATGGATGTGTGATCTTCATGCCCGATAAGAATCTTTTGTTAGCAGATCTTGAGCAATCATACGCCGCAGCTAGGCGCCTCTCGGCCCGGTCCCTGGCCGGCCAGATCGAGAGGATCGGATTTCAGTGCCTGGGCTGCGGCCAATGCTGCCGGGGCGATGATAACAGCGTGGTTGTCTTTCCCTTTGAGGTAAGGCGAATCATGGCGAAGAGGGAGCTGGATTGGCTGGAGGTAGCCCAGCCGCCGGAAGAGGGTGAATGGGACAACAACGGCAACTTCCATACCCTGGAGTGGAGGCTCAAAAAAGAGGGATTGCGCTGCCGGTTTTATGATGAGGGGCAATGCACTATCTATGGCCAGCGCCCCCTTCTCTGCCGCACCTATCCATTCTACCTGGTGGAGGGCGAGCTACGCTGCTCGGAATGCCCCGGCCTGGGGATGAGAATAAATGAGGATGCGGCCCAAGAGATCGCCGGGCAGCTCATCTTGCGCCATATCACTGAGATTGTGGAGGCAATAGCGCTCACCAAAAAATACCAGGACTTCCAGCGGGGCGGGTGCAAAGAGGGCAACTGCTGCATCATACATGATAGCGAGGGAGAGCATAAAATCCCCCTTTTCACTGCACAGCGCTCTTAACCTCGTCTACGATCTTATCGATGAGGCTTTTCTCTTTCTCCTTCTCAGTGGAAGATCGCTTCGCCTCGCCGAACTCCTCTGCCAGCTCCTCCAATAGCTGCCTTTGCCTGGCGGTGAGAGAGGCGGGAGTGTTGATCTTGACCCGTACATGCAGATCGCCTGAGCCGGTGCCATGCAGCCTGGGCATGCCTTTTCCTCTCAAGCGGAAGACCGTTCCGGTCTGAGTTCCTGCAGGCACCTTGATCCTGGCCCGACCGTTCAGGGTGGGAACCTCCAGATCCGCTCCCAAGGCAGCCTGAGTGAAGCTGATGGGAGTCTCCATGATCAGATCGCTATCCAACCGCTGGAAGAGTCTGTGAGGCTGGATATTTATGACCACATAAAGATCGCCGGAGACGCCCTTGGGGCCGGCAGAATCCCCCTGGCCGCGGAGCTTGAGGTGCTGGCCGTCCTCCACGCCCGCCGGGATCTTGATATTGATCTTGCGAGCCTTTCTTGCCCGTCCCGTGCCGCTGCAGTCCTCGCAGGGGCTGGTGATGAGCTCTCCCCGGCCGCCGCACTTGGGACAGGTGGAGGAGGTGACCATCTGGCCGAAGGGGGTGTTTTGGGCCCGGGTTACCTGGCCCGAGCCCCGACAGGTGCTGCAGGTCACTGGGCTTGTGCCGGGCTTAGCCCCGCTGCCCTGGCACTTGGGGCAGTTTTCCGTCCGCGGAACCTCTATAGTCGTCTCCAGGCCGCGTGACGCCTGCTCCAGGGTCAGGTCGATATCATAGCGCAGATCCCGGCCCCTGGCCGGCCCCCGACGTCCTCCCCCACCGCCGAAGAACATATCGAAGATGCTCTCTCCGCCCGCGCCAAAGCCCCGAAGAAGATCCTCGAAGTTCACTCCGCGGAACAGGTCCTCTTGCGAGTACTGACTGTTGATTCCTGCATGGCCGAACTGGTCGTACTTCTGCCGCTTATCCGGATCGGACAGGACCGCATAAGCCTCAGAAAGCTCCTTGAACATCTCCTCCGCCCCGGGATCGTCTGACCGGTCGGGGTGGTGTTTCATGGCGAGCTTGCGGTAGGCGGTCTTGATATCCTTCTCGCTGGCATCCTTGGATACCCCAAGCACATCGTAGTAGTCCTTCTTATCCGGCATGGTACAGTCAGTTCCTTCTTCTGGTTTCCCTGTCTTCCAGCACCCTTTTCTTCCTTATAGTTTATTCTCCAATTTACTTCTTATCGTTTACTACCTCGTAATCTGCGTCCACCGTCTGATCCTGCCCTGTGGAATCCTGACCCGCCTCCGGGCCTGAGCCCTGGCCTGCCTGTCCCTGCTGGGCCTGCTGATCCTGCGCCGCCTTCTGGTACATGGCGGCAGACAGCTCGTAGATTGCGTTCTGCAAGCTCTCCGTCTTGGCCTTGATCTCGGAGATCTCTCCGCCGGTCTGGGCGTTCTTCAGGTCGCTGATGGCCTTCTCGATCTTCTCCTTCTGCTCGCTTGTGGCTATGTCGCCTGCCTCTTTGAGCATCTTCTCCGAGGCATAGATCAGAGATTCAGCAGCATTCTTGACCTCAATCTCCTCTTTTCTCTTCAGGTCGTCGGCGGCAAACCTCTCAGCATCCTTGATCTTGGCGTCGATATCCTCCTGGCTCAGCTTATGGGGAGCGGTGATGGTGATCCTCTGCTCTTTCTTGGTGGCAAGATCCTTGGCTGAGACATGAATGATGCCATTGGCATCGATATCGAATGTGACCTCGATCTGAGGTATGCCTCTTGGCGCAGGAGGGATGCCGACCAGGGTGAACCTTCCCAATGAGACATTATCCTGGGCCATGGGCCTCTCTCCCTGAAGGACATTGACCTCAACGCTGGTCTGGTTATCGGCAGCGGTGGTGAATATCTGGCTCTTTCTGGTGGGAATGGTAGTGTTCCTCTCGATCAGCTTGGTTGTGACGCTTCCCAGGGTCTCTATACCCAAAGAGAGAGGCGTTACATCTAATAGCAGTAGATCCTTGACCTCTCCACCCAGGACGCCCGCCTGAATCGCTGCCCCCATAGCCACGCATTCCATGGGATCCACTCCTCGTTCGATATCCTTTCCAAGGAAGTTCTTAACGAACTCCTGGACCATTGGCATCCTGGTCGGTCCGCCCACCAGGATGATCTTGCCGATATCGGACTTCTCCAGCTTGGAGTCTTTAAGAGCCTGGATCATGGGACCACGGCAGCGCTCCAGCACATCTGCTACCAGCTCCTCCAGTTTGGAGCGGGCTATGGTCATGCTCAGATGCTTGGGGCCGCTGGCATCGGCGGTGATATAGGGCAGATTGAGGTTGGTCTGCAGGACGCTGGATAGCTCTATCTTCGCTACCTCCACTGCTTCCCTCAGACGCTGCATGGCCATGGAGTCGCCACGCAGATCGACTCCAGATTCCTGCTTGAACCTGTCCAGCACATAGTTGGTCAGCCGGTCATCCATATCCCGACCACCCAACTGGGTGTCGCCCGATGTGGACAGGACCTCGAAAACTCCTTCGCCGATCTCCATTATGGTGACATCCAGCGTGCCTCCGCCCAGATCGAAGACCATGATCTTATGCTCGCCCACCTTATCCAGGCCGAAGGCGAGGGCGGCTGCAGTAGGCTCATTTATTATGCGAACGACTTCCAGGCCAGCGATGGTTCCAGCATCCTTCGTCGCCTGCCTCTGGTTGTCATTGAAGTAGGCGGGAACGGTGATCACCGCTTTATCCACGCTGTCAGCCAAATAGGTCTCGGCGTCGGTCTTGATCTTTCGCAAGACCTGGGCGGAGATATCCTCAGGGGTGTACTCCTTGTCGAAAACCCTGACCTTGTAGTCCGTGCCCATCTTCCTTTTTATTCCCTGGACGGTTCCATCTGGATTGGTTACAGCCTGCCTCTTTGCCGGCTCGCCGACCAGAACCTGACCATCTTTGGTGAAGGCGACATAGGATGGAAAAGCCTTGCCACCGATGCTTGTCCCTTCTGCGCTGGGAATTATTGTGGGCCGGCCGCCGATCAGAACTGCTGCTGCCGAGTTGCTGGTTCCAAGATCAATACCAATAATTTTTGACAAGATTTCATCTCCTGAACTTAGTAAATGCTACTACTCTGTAAATATTTAAACCTATCATCATATCTTTCCAATTGTATCTCAACCCGCCCTATTTACAGCCTTCTGCCTTCAGGGGCTTATTCACAGCGACCTTGGAGAAGCGAATGACCCGAGAGTTGAAGAGATAGCCTTTCTGTATCTCTTCGGCCACTATGTCCTCTTCCAGATCATCCTTCTTCACCTGAAACAATGCTTCATGCCGGTAGGGATCGAACTTCTTGCCAACCGCTTCAATGGGAACGAGACCTTCCGTAAAGAGTACTCCCAGAAGCTGCATATGGAGCACCTTTTGGCCCTCGTCATGCTTTGCCGCCTGCTCGAGGCTGTCGAGCACGGGGAGAAGCTTTTGGACGAGCTTTTCTGATGCATATTTAACTGTATCCTCCTTCTCCCGAACAGATCGCTTCATCAGATTGTCGAGATCTGCACGGCAGCGCATCAATTGATCGAGGCGCTCCTCAGACAGGATCCGCATCTCCACCAGCTTCCCTTCCAGCTCATCTATTCTGGCAGTTAAGGAGCTTTCATCCTCCTCTTCATCCTGAGCGCTTACTGCTGTATCGTCATCCATTTGCTCCACCCAAAGTATCATTGTTCATTTGATCAAAAGGGAGGATAGGCAAAAGCCGCCTGGTTCCCTCAATAGTGAGGCATTGGCATCTGGGGCATGGTGTAGTCATGCGGGCTCTGACCGGGTTTGGGCGTCATCTCCTCCCTCTTGGCGGCGATGACGTCATCCACCCGAAGGACCATGGTAGCGGCTTCCGCTGCAGACTTAATGGCCTGGGTCTTCACCTTTAAAGGCTCCACCACACCCTGGGCCATCATATCCGCTGGCTTGCCGGATGCGATGTCCAATCCATAGATCTTGCCCTCGCCTTGATTGGCTCTCAGAGCGGCAAGAGAATCCACAGGATCGAATCCTGAGTTCTCGGCCAGGGTAAATGGAATGGCCTCCACGGCATCGGCAAAGGCTCTGATGGCCAGCTGCTCCCTCCCTTCCAGAGTGGAAGCGTACTGCCTCAGATTCTCAGCCACCAGGATCTCCGGGGCTCCTCCACCAGGGACGATCTTTCCGGACCGAATGACATCCATGACCACATTGAGCGAATCGTCCAGAGCCCTTTCCATCTCCTCCAAGAGCTGATCCGAGACCCCATGAAGGATGATTGATATCGCTCTAGCCTTCTCGCAGCCTTCAACGAAGATCATCTGCTTTTCCTTGCCCACCCGTCTCTCCTCTACCAGGGCTGCAGATCCCAAATCCTCTGGACGCAGCTGCATTACATCTCCCACCAGCTTCGCCCCTGTTGCCAGGGCCAGCATCTTCAAATCCTCTCTCTTTACCCGACGGGCAGCCAGGATTCCGCGATTAGCCAGATAGCCCTGGGCGAATACTCCAATTCCCTTCTCACAGAAGACCACATTGGCTCCAGTAGCTATAATGGCGTCGACTTGCTCCTTGATGATCTTCTCCTCGCCCTCCTTGAAAGAGGATAGATTCTTGGCCTCAGTTATGGTAATCTTGGCATCAGTTCCCAGCTTTTTCAGCTCTAAGGTGCCCTCAAGAAGCATAATCCTGGCATTTTTGATTGACTTCGGCATCTGAGGAGAGGTTCTCTCCTTTTCCAGCACAATGCCGTAGTTTATGGATGATTCCTCAATTCTGCCTCCAGGAATATGGACCATTTTGATATTCTCTTCAATGTCCTTGCCCTCAAATCCCACCACGGCCCGCGCGGCGTCCACGGATATCTGAGAGAGCCTATCTAGGGCCATCTCAGTGCCTTTTCCCCTGATAGAGGTCCGGGCGATCTTCAGAAGCATCTCCTGGTCTCCGGAGACATCTATTGCCATCTTCTTCAAGACTTCCTGCGCCTTGGCGGCCGCCTGCTTGTATCCCTGCACAATAACCGTGGGGTGGACATCCTGCTCCAAGAGTGCCTCCGCCTTCTCCAGCAGCTTTCCGGCAATTATCACTGCGGTGGTGGTTCCGTCCCCAATCTCATCATCCTGGGCTTTTGCCACCTCTACGATCATCTTGGCCACAGGATTTTCTATATCCATCTCTCTGAGGATTGTAGCTCCGTCATTGGTTATAGTAGCATCACCGCTGCCATCGATGAGCATCTTATCCATGCCCTTCGGCCCAAGAGTAGTCCGCACAGCCTCTGCGACTGCCTTTGCTGCTAGAATATTCCTGTGCTGAGCATTCTTTCCGCTCTCACGCTCGCTTCCTTCCTTCATTATGATTACTGGTACTCCGCTCAAACCTGCCAAACCTTAGTCCTCCCCGACTTTTTCTTAGTACGAGTTTAAAGTTCTATATAAAGAATTCGCGTGATTGATATCTTCATTGTTATTTAGCTCAGTTAACATATAGTCTATATAGGAAGAACTATATAGCGAGTCCTCAATCAAGGATGCACATATGCAGATAACGCTAAAAGGGATATGCTTTGACCTCTAAGATAGTCTCGGAAAACCTGAACCTCTGGTATGGGGAGAAGCAGGCTCTCAAGGACATCTCCCTGAAGATACCGGAAAAGCAGATAACTGCTCTCATCGGCCCATCAGGCTGCGGAAAGTCGACATTTATTCGCTGCCTGAATCGGATGAACGATCTCGTAACTAGCGTTCGAATCGAAGGCAAGGTCTTTTATGATGATATGGACATCTATGGAAAAGATACAGACGTGGTAGAGCTGCGCAAGAGAATAGGTATGGTATTCCAAAAGCCTAATCCATTTCCCATGTCCATTTATGACAACATCGCCTACGGCCCCCGGATTCATGGACAAAAAAATGTTAACAAGATAGTGGAGCGCAGCCTGAAGGAGTCCGCCCTCTGGGAGGAGGTCAGCGAGAGGCTGGACCAGCCTGCTCTGGGCCTATCCGGTGGCCAGCAGCAGAGGCTATGCATCGCCAGGACCCTGGCCATGCGGCCTGATGTTATCTTATTTGATGAACCCTGCAGTGCATTAGATCCGATCTCAACCGGCAAGATCGAGAGCCTCATGGAGAGCCTCAAGGAAGAGTACACCCAGATAATAGTCACTCACAACATGCAGCAAGCTGCCAGGATCTCTGACATCACTGCTTTCTTCCTTCTCGGTGAGCTGATCGAGGTAGGAGAGACAAAGCATGTCTTTGAAATGCCCGAGATGAAGAGCACCGAGGATTATATCACCGGACGGTTTGGATGAGTCCTGGTGGGGAAGGAGCGAATGATCCCTTATAGACAGCGGTATCGCAAAGATCTTTCAGATCTGAAAAGCTTGACAAAGGATCTCGCCGATCATGTGGGCGAGGCCATAGAAAAATCCGTTATCGCCCTCTCCGATTCAAATGTTGACCTGGCACGAGAGATCATAAAGAATGATCAGGAAGTGGACGACCTGAGCATCAAGATCGAGAACCTATGCATGGAGCTCCTGGTGCTTCAGCAGCCCATGGCCAGGGATCTGAGGAGGATCATAGGAATCCTGAAGATAGGCATAGATTTGGAGAGAATAGGAGATCTGGCTGTGGATATAGCTCGAGTTGCCGCCCAGTCCCATAACGAGATAACCAAGCTGGAGTTCATACCGCGCATGGCGGAGATCAGCAGAAAGATGCTCAGGGAATCGATGGAGGCCCTGATGAACGACGACGCCGATATGGCCCGGCAGATCACCAAGTGGGATTATGAGATCGATGGGCTGTATGTCAAGGCCAGGGATAAGCTTCTGAAAATCATAATCGATCAGCCTGAAGTGATAAAGGAAGGGACCTCGCTGCTCATGGTGAACAGGCATCTGGAGAGGACGGGCGACCACATCTGCAACATCTGTGAGACAATCGTCTACATAGTGGAAGCAAAAAGGGAACACCTGAATTAGGAGGTTCATGGACACCAGAAAGGTGCAGAGGACCGGCAAGTCCACATTCATCGTATCCCTCCCCAAAACCTGGGCCACGAAGAACGGGATTGCCGCTGGCTCAATAGTCTACATCAATCAGGGGGATAACGGGGCTTTAACCCTATCCACCGATCGCTCGGAGAGGGATCTGAGAGTGAAGCTGGATATAGGGGAGAAGACGGGAGATGATCTGATCAGAGACATCATCGGATGCTATGTTGGCGGCTACAGGATCATTGAGGTCACAAGCCCTCATATGTCATCTGCCCAGAAGAAGGATCTGCATCAGATCGTAAACAAGCTCATAGGGCCTGAGATTTTAGAGGAGACCATCAATAAGGTGGTAATTCAGGACCTTTTGAGCTCGGAGGAGCTTCAGTCCGAGAAGGCCTTAAGGAGGATCCGGACGGTGGTCAAATCCATGATCCACGATTCTTTTACCAGCCTCTTGAACAACAACCAGGATGAACTGGCAATGGACGTGATTCAGAGGGATGATGATGTGGACCGGCTCAACCTCCTCATCTCCCGCCAGTTCACCGAGATACTCCGGACCGGTTCGGTTAAGCAGGAGACACAAAACCCCATCCATGCGTTCAACTACATGCAGGCGGCTTCAAACCTGGAACGCATTGCCGATCACGCCCATAGGATTGCCCAGATCGCCAGAGAGTATAATTGCACTCTGGCTGATGACCTGAAAGAGGAGCTGATGGATATGGAGGTTCAGCTGTGCGGATTTATCGACGACGCCATATCTTATCTACTGCAGACCAACTCAGACAAGGCCAATGAGATGATAGATCTGATCCGAGAGATCCAAAAGAGCGCCGCGAGGATAACAGTAACCTCGGACAGCCTGGGAAAGTCGGAGATGCTGGAGCGTCTTGTCCTGGCTGCCAGCCTGGAGAGGATGTTCGACTATATCATGAACATCGGTGAGCTGACCATCAACCTCAGTCACTCTACGAAGCAGGCGGAGAAGGGTTGATTGCGGAACAGATCGCTCTGCTTCGTTTTCATTTCGTCATTTCCGCTGCATCATTCCTCTCCAGGGCCAGCATCCTCTCTTTGACCTCCAGACCCCAGGCAAAGCCCCCCAAGCCTTTCCGGGCAACGACACGATGGCAGGGAACGAGTATGGCGAATGGATTTGTGGCCATGGCACTTCCCACAGCTCTTGCGCCTTTCGGGCATTGGGCAAGAAAGGCAACCTCCCCATAGGTCAGAGTCTTTCCCCGCCCTATCCCCCGCACCACTGAGTATACCCTCTTTTGAAAATCAGTGCTTCTGGAAATATCCAGATCCGGAGAGGGACAGGGCGCACCCTTCTCCAAATGAGCGGCAATTCTCTCCGCAAGGTGAGAGGGCTCGTCCGGGCTCCCTTGGGAGAGATAGATTCGTTTGACCTTCTGCCCCGAGCATTCCACAATTATGTAGAGGTCAAGGGCAGTGACAAAAGCGCCTTTAGTCATCCCTTGATGATCTCCCTGTAGGTCTTAAACCGGCCGAGCTCCACCCGCTCCACCTCCCTGCTGGTGGTGTCGAAGATGGCGACGGTAGAGTAGCCAGTGAGGTGGCCCCAGATCTCTCCCGGATTGACCAGCAGGGTCCTGCCATGGCTGGATACCTCAAAGATGTGGTTATGCCCACGGACGAGGACGTCATAGAGCTGGGATGCCAGGACTGCCCTCACCAGAGGCTCTTCTGTGCCATGCATAAGGGCGATCTTCAAGCCATCCACTTCAACCTCTCCGAAGTCTCCCAGATACTCACCGCCCACCCGGGCAAACTCCTTGGCCAGGCCCACCCGGTCCCCATCGTTGTTGCCATACACCAGCTTTATGGGGATATTCAGGCCCTCGAAGGTATAGCAGTTGCCTGAGCCGATCATATCTCCGGCGAAGAGGATCATAAAGACACCTCTGGAGGAGAAGACCCTCAGGGCATCCTTGACGCCCTGAAATCGGTCATGGGCATCGGACATAATACCAATCAACATAAGATCCCTTTATGCCACAATTGGAGCATTCTTATCAGTTGCGCTCATGCTCGCAGTCGCATCTGGGCCAGCCCGAAAGATCTAAGTACAAGAACTAACCTGGTAGCGAGAGGCCCGCCTTAACTCAGCCTGGTAGAGTGCGCGGCTGTAGTATGTCTCGCACCGTAGAGGTGCTACGCGCAGTCACCGCGATGTCCCCGGTTCGAATCTGGGAGGCGGGATCTGTTGTGTCCGGATGGTGTAGTGGCCCATCATGAAGGCCTGTCGAGCCTTCGACCCGGGTTCGAATCCCGGTCCGGGCGTTTTATTTCCTGTAAGAATTAGCCTAAGAAAACGATTTCATTTGGCTATTCTCTGAGATCTGAACACACTTTCCTTGATTTGCCCATTTGTATCTTATTCATACATTCTATTATGTAAAAATGGTTTATTGATATTGTTTTCTGGCAAATCTACTTAATCTTGCACGCAGTATATGTTATCCATGGCAGGAGTCCTTGAGCAGCTAATCAGGCAGCAAAATAGGGTAGTGCACCGTGATCTGAAGGCTATGGAGCTGGAAGCCGCCAAGGAGATTCTGGCAGAGGTCTTTAGGGTTCCGCTCTCGGAGGTTGATGAGATGATCCGATGCCGTTTCGAAGTTGAAGGCGTGGACCCTAAAGAAAAAGGGCTATGGCCTCAAGAGTTTTGCTTGGAAGGGTAGGATAATTTCAAGCATCATTATACCGCCCGAGATCACTATCCTGCCTTCCCTTCACAACCACGGCCAAGCACCTGCGGAAATGCCGGCTTTTTGCAGGCTAACCGGTGAAATAGCCCTGAAATAAAGCAGATGCTTAATGTGGTCACGCTGCGTAACTGCAGCTGCCCCGCAAGGATCTCTCACCCCGACTCTCTGGGAACCTAAAACAGAGTTTTAAATAGAGTTACGATAATTCTGATCAAGGGGATCTGGTCAACGAAAGCCCGACGATTTAGGGATTCCATAAAACCGGATGTGAGGGCGTGCGGCCCGAAGCTACTCCATCCTCTAAGGCGGGGTGGCAGCACGCAAGTTTGATTTAACAAATCCAGGATATGGCTAAATCTGGTGAATCTCCATTTCGATCGCAGTTATGGTCTAAACGTATCTCTTGACACATAAGGCAGGACTATTGTTGATGTGAACCCATCTAACCTCTGCTTGCCGCCAAAGTGCCCATTTAAATCCGTCTGTCCAGCTATTCCCTCCTCGAATATTAATCTATCAGATTCTTCCCGAACATTATAGAGATTCTCGCCAAACTCATTTGGGTAATAATCCTGGGGCAGTCTCTTGATTCGCTCCAATAAGTCTCTCCATTTCTGATCATTCATTCTGCCATCAGAGTTTAAGTTCTCATCAAATTCAAGATGTAGGCCATATACGTCAAAGTAATGCATTTCCAGAGCCTTTTTAAGCTCATCGGATATAAAATATATTAAATAATATAGCTCTCTTAACTTAAAATTATAAGAGTTTGCAGACTTAACATTCCCATTATGCCTGGGATGAATGTGGTCATCCGGGCCAACGGTTCTTACACCAGCAACAGCTTCCATATAGAATCCCATAATAACATGGGATCTATCCTGAAAATACTCTTCGTGGATGGTATTGCTTGTATGCTTCAATTTGTTGTAGAGTTCCCTAAAATATTTCAGCTCGTTCTTTGTACCATTATGGAATTCAGTCCCAACACGGTAGATTTGATCGGGGTGCCTTCTTTCATTTTCCAGCCATCTCCAAATAAACTCGTTTTCGGATGGAGGAATATGTTGTTTACAACAACCAAGCATAATTTCATAGCACGAGTCATAAAACTTAAAGAAGTTATTAAGCAAACTTCTAAATTTTCTATCCAAGATGTTTATATCATTATAATTAAGTTGATTCTCTTCAAGCTCTTTTAGCAAATCAATGAAATCCATTATCACATAGTAAGTAGCCAGTCCAAAGACACCAGCAGGATGTCTCACTTTATAATCAGTATATATGTAATCTGGTGCAGAAGTACTCGATAGATATCCGACAACTTCCGGGATTAATCCCAAATTTCTTCTTTTTTCTATTATCAATCGAGGCATGATTGCTAATTCATTCCCTCCAATTTAAAACTATCATAGACCTCTCTAACACGGGGAGGGAGGCAAAAACACTCCCCTGGAAGGCATCTATGAAATTACAGTATGCACCTAAAACTATGAATTTTCAAGTATTTCATGGCAACAGACCCTTATAGGAGTCTAAAGGTCGTTCGCCTCACCAGAATCCTACGTGAGGATTGCTTTGATAAGAGTCTAGATCCACCAACGGCTCCATGTACCTTGCCTGGCATTCAGCGCCGCCAGAGAGATCGCCGCAATCGGGGAAGGTGAAAGTCGATTCTAGGGCATTACAAAATTATAAAAATTGATTATAATTATTCGAGAGCCTACGGCTTCAGCCTTCAGCTTCCAGGCTATCTGCAAAGCCGTCTCATGGTCCATTTTTTGCAGTTTTCAAAATGCACGTTCAGGATCTTGCCGCCTTCTCTTTATGAGGCCATCCAGTAATGATAAACCTTATCACTCTTCTTTGGTTCTTTTCAGCTTCTCCATCTGACAGATATGCAGATCTTCCAGCCTGGCAGCTCTCTCAAGGGTCCCAGCTTCATCCTTTGGCTCATCGGCCTGCTGCAGCTTCCGAACCTCTCTCTGGGCAATTGGCAGGATCTTGGGTGCTTTTGCGGCTATGCGTGCATCTCTCTCCTGATGATCAAAGGCCTGAACCTGCCTTTGAAGCGGGAAAGCCCAGATCCAAGATTCCATCCGACGATCGGCTGCCGGCAATTATCCGCATTGGAAAACAAAATCCTTTTATCTTCCCCATGACTTCCCTACCGGCATGTTCAAGATCGGCTTTGTGAAGCTGGGAAACATAGCCACATCTACGGCTATCGATCTATCCCTGGATGAGATCGCAGAGAGAACGGATATAGAGTTCAAGATCATCAGCTTCGGGCCCAAGATGACTGAGAAGGAAGGGAAGGGTGCAGAAGAGCTGAAGGCCTGGCAGCCTCAACTGGTGGTTATCAGCAGCCCCAATGCTGCTACCGCAGGCCCCACCGCCGCTCGGGAGGCGTACCGTGGCATTCCAACTATCATCATCTCCGACGGTCCGAGCAAAAAGGAGGCAAGAGAGGCTCTATCAGCCGAAGGCTACGGCTACATCATTCTTCCCATGGATCCCCTCATCGGAGCGAAGAGGGAGTTCCTTGATCCAGCGGAGATGGCACTCTTCAACTCCGATGCCCTGCGCGTCCTGGCCGCCTGCGGAGCCATCCGTCTGGTGGAGGAGGAACTGGACAGGACCATAGCCAGCATCATCTCCGGACAGGCCAAGCTGCCCACAATTCTTGCCACCCCGGAGAAGTGCGCCGAGAGAATGCACTTCTCTAATCCCTATGCCCAGGCCAAAGCGATGGGCGCCCTTTATATGGCTCAGACTGTTGCCAGCATAGATGCCGCAGCCTGCTTCCGCTTAAAGGAGCTGAAGCCGATCGCCCTCACCGCTGCAGCAGGGCACGAGGTCATGCGGGCTGCTGCCCGTCTGGCTGATGAGGCCAGAGAGCTGGAAAAGTCGAATGATACCGTTTCTCGCCAACCCCATGCCAGAACGGGAGAGCTCATGCAAAAGCTGAGCCTATTGGATAAGCCGGAGAAGATCTAGGCAAATACTTTCGCCCCGCGCGGGTTGAGGATAAATAGCCATATGAGAAAGCTTCATTTCAGTAAAGGAAGAAACGCAGCCCTGCCCCTACACGCTTCTGGGATGGAAGGCTGCCTTCCCCTTGATTTGCTCACCTGTCTTCTCTATGGAAAGAGATAAAGCATCCTACTGCCTGTTCCCAGATAATGGCTCTGCTGCAGATCAAAGGGGTATACAAGCACTTTTTCGCAGATGGCAAGGAGATGGAGGCTCTGCATGACATCAACCTGACCATCGAAGAGAATCAATTCGTCTGCTTCATAGGACCGTCGGGATGCGGAAAGACAACGCTGCTTCGCATAGTGGCCGGCCTGGAGGCGCCCACCTCTGGCGCCGCCACAATAGATGGAGAGCCCATAGTAGGCCCTTCGCCTGAGAGGGGCATGGTCTTCCAGGAGTACTCCCTCTTTCCCTGGCGGACAATCCTGGATAACACCGTATTCGGCCTGGAGCTCAAGGGCATCGATAAGGCCAAGAGAGAGGAGAGGGGAAGACAGTATCTGAAGATGGTCGGCCTGGAGGGATTTGAGAAGCGCTATCCTCATGAGCTTTCCGGGGGAATGAAGCAGAGGGTGGCCATCGCCAGAGCTCTGGTCAACGACCCCAAGGCCCTGCTCATGGATGAGCCTTTTGGAGCCCTGGACGCTCAGACCCGAAATACCATGCAGTCTGAGCTGCTCAGAATTTGGGAGGAGGAGAAGAAGACGGTACTATTCGTCACTCACAGCGTTGACGAGGCCATATATCTGGCGGATGCAATAGTGATCATGTCTGCCCGGCCGGGAAGGATAAAGGATATAATTCAGATCCCCCTCCCCAGGCCCAGGACTAGGACCAGCACTGAGGTCAACCAGATAAGGGATCGCATCCTCTGCGACCTGCGCACTGAGATTGCCAGCTGCTGAGATATGGTTTTATATCGCCAAAGAGCACTAATTCTAACCTCATTTCTAAGCGGGTGAGTCGGTTGACTGGATCGAGATGGATGGAGCTGCCGCGGATAGTGGCCGTGGGAAACGAGGCGATATTGGAGCTGCCCCAGATCTGCTCTTATCTGCATCTGGAGGGGCCCGGACTCATCGTCACCGGGCCTCATACCGATGATGTGGTGGGAAAGACCATATTAGAGCTGCTGAACTCAGGAGGTTTCGAGCCCCAAACCCTCATCTGCACGGCATCAAAGCTTGAGGAGGTGGATCGCGCAGAGGCCAGGGCAAGGGAGATTGAGGCCGGCTTTCTCATCGGCGCTGGTGGGGGCAGATCCATCGATATAGCCAAGATCGCCTCCATGAGAACGAATATTCCCTTCCTCTCCCTGCCCACCGCCGCTTCGCACGATGGCATCTGCTCCTCCCAGGCCTCATTGACGGTTAACGGAGAGGCGGTGTCCCTGCCCGCCCAATCACCCCTCGCCATCGTCGCTGACACCGGGATAATAGCTCGGGCTCCGGCCAGGCTTCTGGCCGCCGGCTGCGGAGACATAATCTCCAACTACACCGCCATCCTGGACTGGCAGCTTGCTCACCGACTGAGAAGCGAGGAGTTCAGCGAGTATGCCTCCGCCCTCTCCGGCATGACCGCTAAAATGATCGTCGAGCGTGCTTCTGATATCCGGCCAGGGCTGGAGGAATCGGCCAAGATCGTGGTAAAGGCTCTGATCTCCAGCGGGGTGGCGATGAGCATTGCCGGATCCTCCCGGCCGGCAAGCGGCTCGGAGCATAAGTTCGCCCATTCGATCAACCGCATAGCACCGAGAAGGGGCCTGCATGGTGAGCTCTGCGGCCTGGGAACCATAATGATGATGTATTTGCACGGCAAAGACTGGAAGATGATAAGAGAGGCACTGGCCCAGGTGGGAGCTCCCACCTCAGCCGACCAGATCGGGCTGGATGCAGAAACCGTGGTAGAGGCCCTGGTCAATGCCCATAGGATCAGGCCGGAGCGCTATACCATCCTGGACTCAGGACTGAACCGGGATGCAGCCGCCAGAGCGGCCGAGGCAACGGGAGTGATTTAGTATGGTAAACCGACCTCAATGAAATATATAATAATTGGATAATAATGATTAATAAAAGGAGAATGAAATATGTCCGAAGCATCTACCCAAATCACATTGATTGGAACAAAGCTTGCCAGCATTGGCATGGAGTTCACCTTCATGGGCCCCACTCCCGAATGCGAATCCTGCAAGCTGAGGAATACCTGCATCAATCTGGAGCCGAGGAGGCGCTACCGGGTGCTGGGAACGCGCGGAGAGCTGGTGCATGAGTGCCCCATTCATGAGGCAGGAGTCAGGGCAGTGGAGGTAGCAGAAAGCCCAATAATTGCGGCCTTCGATGCCAGAAAGGCATTCCCCGGATCCAAGATCGTATTTGAGGCCATGAAATGCGATGACTATAATTGCAGCATGTACGATATATGCCATCCCATCGGGCTGAAGGATGGAGAAAAGTGCACCATTGTAGAGGTGGTGGGCGAGGCGCCGGAGGACTGCCCTCGGGGGAATATCTTGAAGCTGGTGGAGTTTCGCCGATAGATGAAGCGGATAACTTACAGCAAAAATATTTTTTTGCCCGTCACCAACCTCTGCCGCAACCGCTGCCAATACTGCTCTTTTCGAAGAAACCTGGATGAGGCCCATCTGATCCGCCGGTCTGCTGCCCAGCAACTTTTGGAAGAGGGGCGAGATCATGGCTGCTCCGAGGCCCTATTCACCCTGGGAGAGAGGCCGGAGGAGGTGGAAGGCTTTCATCTGATGCTGGCAGGAGAGGGCAGAGAGGATCTTTTGGGCTACCTGGTAGAGCTATGCGAGCTGGCGATAGAGCATGATCTTCTACCTCATACCAACGCTGGGCTCCTCTCAGAAGAGGATCTGGCCACCTTGCAGCCCTATAATGCCTCCATGGGGCTGATGCTGGAGAGCTGTGCCACACTCGATGCCCATGAGCAATCTCCCGGCAAGAATCCGCAGCTGCGCCTTGAGCATATTGCCAGGGCGGGCAGGCTGCATATCCCCTTTACCACCGGCATTTTAGTGGGCATAGGAGAGAGCTGGCAGGACAGAATCCAATCCATTCAGGCCATATCCCGACTTCATGATGAGCATGGCCATATTCAGGAGGTCATTGTGCAGCCCTTCGACCCCAAGCCGGGAACTGCCATGTCAACCCATCCCCGGCCCGAGCGGGAGGATCTGGTCCGGACGGTAAGACTTGCCCGCGAGCTACTCCCTCGAGAGGTAGCGGTCCAGGTCCCGCCCAACCTGGCTGACCCTCTGCCCCTGATAGAGGCAGGAGCGGACGATCTGGGGGGGATCAGTCCCATAACCCGAGATGAGATAAATCCAAATAGCTCCTGGCCGAGGGAAGAGGAGCTGAAAAGGAGCCTTTTCGCCTATGAGCTGAAGGAAAGGCTGCCCGTATACCCAAGGTTCATAAGGAGAGGATGGCATGGCTCAAAGACCCGAAGGCTGACTGCTGCCCTGGCCAGCGAGGACGGTCTGCGGCGAAAAAGTATATCTTCCAGGGAATGGTGGTGAGTTTTGTGAAGAAGAAATATCTTGAGATAGGGCTGAGCACCGGTCTGGTGCTCTTGATGATCATCCTCATTTTGGGGGCGCAGATGACCCTCCCTGCAGGAGAGAGAGGATCAAGCTTTGCCATAATAATCCTGCTCTTCATCGTGGCCATGGGCATCGTGGGATTGAAGCTGGATGATATGTAGCTGCGTTAAATATAAATATAATAATACACATTTTTCTTTGAGGGATTCTTAAATGGCAGGATTTCTGGAAAAGCTCAAGCTCATTGGAAAGTCCAGCGAGCAGGATTACATAGAGGTGGATTTAAGCCAGTTCGAAGAGCCCAGGGGCTCGAATGAGATCATCCTGCGGGTGGCGGAGATGGGACGGATTGAGGTTCTGCCTGAGGTTAAGCAGGAGATCTACAACGGCAATATAGTCCTTGCGGACATCGCCGGCCTGAAGAGGGATAAAGCCGCCCTGGACAGAGCGATCGGCGAGCTGAAGAAGGCAGTCGAGGATGTATCCGGAGACATTGCTGGCATCGGCGACGACCTGATAGTTCTGGTTCCAAAGGGCATAAAGATTGACCGAGAAAAAGTGGTCGGAGGAAAGGATTGAATCTTACAACTAATGCCAACTGCCCTGTATGCTCTGCCCAGATGCAGTTCTCTTGGGAGACGCAGGATATACCATATTTCGGCGAGGCCATGCTGATCGCCGGGGTCTGCGAATGCGGCTTCCGGCATAGCGATACCATTCTTTTGACCCAGAAGGAGCCGGTGAGAAATACCCTGGCGGTCCAGACAATAGAAGATCTGAACGTCAGGGTCATTCGCTCATCAAGCGGAACGATTCGAGTGCCAGAGCTTGGGGTGGACGTAGAGCCGGGGTATGCCTCCGACTCATATGTCTCCAACGTGGAAGGGGTGCTGGACCGAATCGAAGAGATAGTCTGTTTTGCCACCTCCCAGGCCCGGGCGGCAGATAACCAGGATGGCGCTCGGAGAGGAGAAGAGATCCTGGAGAGCATCGCCCTCGCTCGCAAAGGAGAGTTTCCCATAACCCTGATCATCGAGGATCCACTGGGGAACAGCGCCATAGCCTCAGAAAAGGTGAAAGTATCGCCCCTGACGGATGAGGACATGGCCCGCCTCCAGACAGGCATCATGCTTTTGGAAGTCTGATATGCTGGTCTTAAGCGGAGGCACAGGAACCCCCAAGCTCCTGAGAGGCTTAAAGGAGCTCGTTCTGCCCCAAGAGCTCTCTGTTGCGGTGAACACCGCCGAAGACCTCTGGATTTCTGGAAACTATATATCGCCAGATATTGATTCCGTCCTTTATACCCTGGCGGATATGATCGATGAGAAGCGATGGTGGGGCATTAAGGGGGACCGGACATTAACCCACGACTTCCTCCTCATGATGGGAGTGGACGAGAAGCTGACCATTGGGGACAAGGACCGGGCAGTGCACATATTTCGCTCCAATCTCCTCCGCCGGGGAGTCAAGCTCAGCCTGACCACAGAAGCCATAGCCAATGCCCTGGGGGTCATGCAGAGGGTGGTCCCCATGACCGATGACATCGTATCCACGGTTATCGGCACTCCAGAGGGGATGATGCACTTTCAGGACTTTTGGGCGAGCCTCAAGGGAAGGCCGAGGGTCGAATCCGTGACCTTCACCGGATTGGAAGAGGCCCTCCCCTGCCAGGGATTCCTGGATCTCTTGGAGAGGGAGGAGACCGTCATCATCGGTCCAAGCAATCCGGTCACCAGCATCGGTCCAATCCTCGCCCTTGCCGGGGTGCGAGATCGCCTGAAGAAAAAGAAGGTAGTGGCCATAAGCCCGTTTGTAGGAAATAAGCCCGTTAGCGGCCCGGCAGCAAAGCTCATGGAGGCCCGGGGAGTTCCGGCCAGCGATGAAGGAGTGGCAGCACTTTTGGGCAAGGTAGACATCTTTGTGGTCGACGGAAAGAGCGACTACACTGGGGACTGCGTGCGCATGAAAACCCTTATGAGGACAAAAAATGAGAGTCTGGCAATGGCGAAAGGCTTGCTGGATTTGATCGGATGTTCTTAGGCGTAGACCACGGCACCACAGCTATCAGGTTTGCCAGTGAAAAGGGCTCAATCTATGAGCTCTCGCGCAGCTCGGCCGCTGATCTTTCTTACGAGCAGATATTATCCCGGATTGAAGAGAGCCTGGGACCGGAAAGGGTGGACCTGGTTGCCCTCTCCTACTCCATGGGCGACGGCCTGACCAGGATCGTCCGGCTCGAGGACGCACTTAACCGGGGGCTGATAAGTCAGGATGGTGCGGGCTTGCATCAGGGAGGGGGTACCCGGGTATTCGAGGCCATCAGGGCCTCAGGCTGGCCGGCCATACTCCTGCCCGGAATTCATCGCGCAAGCAATGTCGATCCCAGGATGAAGGTCTTCAGCCACGGCATGAGCCCGGAGAAGGTGGGCCTCGCCTATGGGGTTTTCCGGCAGGGTAGCTCCAGCTTCATCGTATGCGACGCCAGCTCCAATACCGTCAGCTTCGCCGTGCTGAGGGGCGAGATCGTGGCAGCCATAGATGCACCTATCTTCGCACCCGGCCTCTTGCAGGGTCCCCTGGACGTTCAAGCGATAAGAGATGTCGACTCCGGAAAGCTGACCGCAAACCAGGCCTTCAACTGGGGGGGGATCCTCTCCAAGATGAAAAGGATGGGGCTTGATCAATGCTCCCCGGAGGAGCGCCATCTGGCCATGGAGACCCTCGCCCTCTTCGCTGCCATGGAGATGGCTGCCCTTCTGGTCCTCTGCCGCGACCGGGGTCTTGAGTGTCCCCAGCTCTTCCTGGCCGGAAGCCCGGCAAGGGAGATCGAGCCCCGGGTATCCGCCCATCTGGATAGAAGGGTCGTCCCTCTGGAGAGATCGGCGGCTGCTCAGGGCTGCGCCAGGATAGCAGAGGATGTATTCGCCGGAAAGGAGAATATCCTGGGAATTGCCGTCGATGAGAGGGTCAGGGCAGGAAAGGAAGGTTGATCCGTCCGGCGGACAGAGCTCTAATTTATGGAGACGATTACCGAGAAAGAGATACGGGATCTAGAGGAGCGTGCTTCATACATCAAGGGCGAGAAGGCTAAAGTTCTAAAAGAGGAGGTCGAGGTTGCCATGGCCAGAGCAGAAGCTGCTGGATTGGGGTCAGAGTTGATCGACCGCCTTGATATCCTTCTGCTCAATCTCACCGAGGCATCGCGTGATGTCTGCACCAACACCAGATGCCCTCATTACGGCAAGAAGTGCAAGATGAGATGAGCATCTGAATGATAATTATAGTCCTGACAGATGCCAGGACTATAGAATAAAAGCAATCATATCTTTACCTGACTCCTGACCTGCTATCAGACCACTTGTTCAGGAGCGTAGGTAGGGCGACGACAAGCACACCAAATAGAATAATGGCGTATATCTGAGACATCATATCCATCTTTTCTCACCTCCGGAAATTGATTATTATCCCATTCAAGTTAAGGTGCAGACCATGATAAACTTTTTGCTGCTAGATGTTGGGCAGCCAGATGATCTTCCGCCCAGTGCAGCATGGATTTGGGGCTCAAACGGACTTTGGGTGAAAAGTAAAAAATGGTAAAAATGGTAAAAAGCAATTTAACCTTTTTGTTAAATGGATATTTACTATTTGGTGGCATCAATGAAAAATTCAGATCGATAGATTAATTCATAAATTGGAAAATTGTCTGTTATCTGAAAAACTTTAAATAACCGGAATGCATGCCTCGTAATTGTGAACTGGCCCGGGAGAAGATTGGTCCAGAGCACAGGAGATGAATATGACGGGCTTTACGCAGAATGAACCACCCAATGTGGGAAAGGACGTACAGGTCAAGGGATCTTTAACATCAGAGGACGGCGGATTTTACGCCATCATCATATCCGCAATCATATTCTTGATTGCCGCACTATCCGGTCATCTGGCATAGATGAGTCCATCCATCCAGATCTGACCTCCCGGCCTGGGATCGGATTGGCTGTATTCTCCAATCCGAACCCAAGGCCGAACGATCTTCTTCGTCCTTCTATGCTGCCACCCTCAAGCTCCAATTCTCAACTGAGCAGAATGGGGCGATAATAGGTCAAATCGAAGAGGATCTCTTTCTCCCTCTGCCGGGCAGAGTTCTGTAAATCCGTGCCCCGGAGGCGATCTCTCCGGAGGAATTAAGCTTCTGGATATGAGGCGAGATATCCTCGGTTCTCAGCAGGAACTGCTCTGCCACCAGTCCCTCCAGCTTCTTTCTGTCCACCATCTTCCCCTTTCCAATCCCGGGACAGGTGGGATTGTAGCTGATGTTGAGAAGGATATCACCATTGTCCAGCGTCTCCTCCTCCACCCGAAAGGGAAAGAGCCGGCAGGCAATCGGCCGCACGGAATAGATGCTGCAGCCCTCCTGGTAGAAGACGCAGGTGGTATCCTCTTTGCTTTTCAATACCGGCAGGTCGAGGATCACCCTTCTGCCCTCGTCCTCGATTTTCACATAGCATTCACTGTAATCGTAAAGGGTATCCACGAAGTCCGGGGGCCTCATGCCAGTCCTATTGCTGATGGCATGGACATCCTTCTCAGTGAGATAAATCAGGTTGGAGCTTCTCCAAAAATCCTCTATCTGCTCTGCAGGGATGAGATCATCAAACTCCAGAGGCCTTTTATGGTGGCAGCATGAGCCGCACCTCTGGCACTTGAATCGGATATTGCCAAATATGGCTTTTACCACAACCCGGGGCATAAATCCCCTCAAAAAAAAAGAAAAGGAGAAGGCGACCTAGAGAGTCGTCTTCAGTGGATGCTTCTCTGCCAGAACTTCCAGTCCCAGCTCCTGGGCGGACTCTGCCTTCATGATATCCACCATTGCCGCCGCGGGGAAGATCATGGGGGCGTTCTCAATGGGCCCATAGAGGTAGTAGTCAGCACCGACGATTCCGGCCACCAGGTTCGAGCCGATATCGACAGGGGCAAAAGCCTCCTTATGCTGCTTCTTCCACTTCTTCATCCAGTCCCAGGCAGAAGCGCCGTTGTGGAATCCTCCGCCCACCGGCAGGCCGTACATGGCCTTGATGGCGATACAGGCGCGGTAGGTAGCACCGGATCCGGCTCCCAGGGGCATGGCTGCAGTATCGATGAGAGGCCGGGTGATGCCACACTCTTTGGCATACTCCATCAGGGGCTTCTGAGCGCCGCCTGCGGCCTTGTTCATCATTTCCATCTTGCCCTTGGTCCCCTTCTCAATGGCATTGAAGATGAGCACGATCGCCGAGTCCAGATCGCTCTCTTTGACTGCTGCCAGCTCCTCGGGGGTGATGGAGGCATTGATGGAGTTATGGATGGCCCTGTCAGCCACTCCGATCTCTGTGGCATGCTTGACACCGAAGGCCCGCACCTCTGGGGCAGAGGAATCGATGAGGAAGGGATAATCGGATATGCCTACGAACCAGTCTATCTCTTTGGCCATGGCCTCATTGCTCTCGGCCACGATCTGGTTCATGCAGCTGTTTCCTGTAACCTCACTCATCTCTACCTGTGTATTCCAGAGCCGCTCTGCGGCTGCTACGTCAAAGACACCGTGCTCGGGGTCTGAGACTATCTTGTGCCTGGCATAGAACATGGTGCCAATGCAGCATGTGGGGTACTCGCCGGGCTGACCCCCTAACTTGAATTTGCCGAAATCGAAGACTTCTTGCTTTCTATCAAATCTGAACATTCAAATCACCGCCTTCCAATTGCCTGCGTAAACGAACAGTATGTATGCTAAGACCAGGATCAATCCTGCGCAGATACCATAGGCCATGCCCAGATCTCTGCCGATGGATTTGCCGGCTCTCATATACTTCTCTGAGGAGTAGAACTCTATCTTCTCCTCTATCTTCTCCAGCCTTGCCATCACATCTCTGAGCTGATCAGGATCGACCACAGCAACGGGTACTACCGGCTTGGTATCTTCTGGCATATTTTCTGGCATGGTTCAAATCCCTCCCATGAAGGCAAAAGGCCCCAGCATCATCACAATAGCGAGGACAAAGCCGATGGCAAACCCTATGGAGACCGTGGACATAACACCCGAGCTCAGCTTGGTCTCCCTGGCCAGAAGCTGGCCTTTATACCGGACATCCTCCACAATCGCGTCGATCATGGGCATGTTTGGCTCTATCACCGCGGGCAATCCCTGGCCATATGCAATCTCTTCTGCCATTTTACATTCCTCCTGCCACTCTGAGAATCAATCCAAAGAGGACCAGGACCACCGTCATGCCCAGGGCAATGCCCTCGATCTTGCCGACATAAATGCCCGCCTGGAGCTTGTTGAGGAGGCCGACGTTGGTCACGGTGGCATCTATGCCGCGCATCCTTCCCCTTACCTCCACCATCTCTGCCGCCATGGGCTTGAGGCCGCCTGCCTCTTCTTCTTCTCCGCCCTCTTTGATCTCGATGGCCATGGGCTCGACATCAAGAGCACCTGGGTCTTTGCTGGCCAGCTCCTTGACCTTGCTGGTAATGGCCCCAATGTCCTCGGTGTTCAGCATCATGATCGCTTCGACCTGATTCTTCCAGCGCTCAATGGCCTCAGGGGTCAGGTTCTGGATGAAGGGAATGGCTCCCTTGGCTCCGATGATCCTGCCTTCCTTGTCGATTCCGCTCTGAGTGAAGGCCTCTACCGCTTGACCGGTGATATGCCCCTTGACCTCCATTCCCGTGATCAGGACGTACCTGATGTTGGGGTTGGAGATGACATTGGCCACCATCTTCTCTATGCCGATGTTCTCGGTCTTGCAGGGCCCGGCCAGTGCTGCTCCTGCCTTGATCAGATCGGCATTATGAAGGTGCGATCCGCAGGTACATACTGCGACCGGGCTCTCCGGATTTCCCACCTCATACTCGCCTGTGATCGTCGGCCAGGGATCAGAAGGCTTCTTTTTAAGAACCATCTCTAAGCACCTCCGAGAGCTTTCTTGGCGATCTCAAATGTGGCCGGATTGGTGAACGCCATAGATAGCAGCAACACGAAGGACAGCACCAGACCTATGATAAATCCCATCCAGATGTTGGTGTATAAACCTGCTATGTATGATGCTTTGCCTCGGTTGGCGTACGAGGACAGTAGCTCATTGTCCGGCACAAGCTGATTCACAAGGTCGTCAGCCACTTTGTCCAGTTTTTCTATTTTCTCATAGACTGGGTCGAAGGTGAACAAGACCACGTCCGCCCTCTGCTCCGAGACCACACCTTTCATGGGGTCGAAGATCAGGCCCAGTTCCGGTGAAACTCTAACAAATCCCATATCTAGAACACCTCACTGCACCGTTGGCGGCAATAGTCCTGTTCCAACGACTGCGGATGCATCCCTCTTGACCAGACGGTAGTACATCCTGAAGAAGTAGAACCATATGGCAAAGCCGATTATAAGTTGCAGAAGTCCCGCAGCCAGGCCCTGCGTGAGCAAGGCGGCAATTCCCGTGGTGATCATGGCGATTCCGCTGACCATTATCGCATTGACCAGGGTCCTATCCTGCTTCTCATCCGGGCCGAGATTGGCATTGAAAGGATGCAGGATAGCAAGGCCTCCGGCAATGAAGATGATGGCGATGTAGCCGGTCATAAGAACATCAGTCACGATATCTTCATATCCAAGGGTACCGGATATGGCAAAGCTCCAGCCTAAAATGGCCAGTGCGCCCGCCATGGAAAGATCGGCATTGCCTTCTTCCATCACCGGGATGTTGAACTTGATGACCTTATTGGCGATGACTCCAATAATGTAACCGAAGATGCCGGCATAGACCAGAGTGATGATCGGGCCGAGCATTCCGAATCCCAGTGTTTCCGCTACGGAGAGTCCGAACATGACAGCGATGATGCCCATGCCCAAAGCGAGCATGCCGATCGAGGGAACTCCGGTACCAATACCGTAAGCGCAGACTCTTCGCACCGCATTGGCGCCCATGACTACAGCGAATATGGCAGCCACAGCTCCGATAAAGGAGAACACCTCAGTGTTAAGGGCGGAATTGAGAATTGCTCCCAGATATATTCCCACCACAGAGCCCACCAGGCCGTATATTCTCAGCTTCTTGGGGTCAAACGCAGACGGCGCTCCGCCTGCAGCTCCTCCTAAGGACATTTCAGGCACCTCCGGTGATCAACACTGATGCTAAAGCGAGCAGAATGCTGGCGATAGCACAGGCTCTGAAGGCGAAGGGCCACTTCTTGAACTTCGGATCATGGAAGCCCTCGATGGTTCCCTGGATGTTCCAGGAGGCAATCACAGCGTTCACCAGGAATATGCCGATGGCGAACATGGCGCTCAAAGCGGCATTGCCGTTGATCAGATAGAGGGGATAATAGATCATGGCACCGCCCAGGCCGCCCATCATGCCGCCGATAAGGCCGCTGACAAAGCAGATGGTGGGAATGCCCTGGCCGACTGTTCCCGGAGCCACATAGGGCGGCTGGGAAAATCCGGTTATGGGATCGTAGTTGACCTTGGCCGAGGCAAAGGGAGCACCAACCGCATAAGCGTAGATCCAGGAGCCTGTGAGCATAGTAGAGCCTATCATGATCCCTGCGCCGACAGCTCCTGAGGCCAGAATGATCCAGATGTTATCTGTAACTGACATCATCAGGCCGGCAGCTAAGAGACCAGTCAGGCCTGACCCGGCTGCGAGCTGCACTGTGCCCGTGCCGATGCCTGCTGCCTGGGCCATGGCCGCAGGCGCACCGCCCACAGGGACGAAGTGAACGCCAATCCCGACCAACAGCCCGCCCACGAGGATCTCCAGAATATAAACAATAGTATAAGCATCGAAGTTCATGCTGCTATATCCCCCTTGTACTCCGGATAAGCTCCGTACTTTCTCCTGGCGGATCTCTCTATGTAGAAGTTATAGGCGACCTCGACGATGATGAAGAAGACACCCATGAGAATGGCATAAGAAGCCTGGGTCACAGGATCGAATACCGTCGTCCTCCAGTTATCCAAGAAGACCGTCAGGCCGAATCCCATTCCAGTGGCCGGTCCGCCAAATTTGGTGCAGAACCAGGCGTTGTCTATGGAATTTCTGAGACCTGCCTCGGCCTTCCTCACGATCTGGCCGGAGAGCATGGTGTTCAGACCGCAGCCGAACTGCCTGTTCTGGAACTCTCTCTCGCCGCCATAATGAATATCGCCCACAGATGAGCCGATGGCACCGACAGCCAGCCCCCAGATCAATGCGATGATGGGCATTGGGAAGGGATGCGGCGTTGGCAGCATATATACCATGATATACGATATAGTTGCAATACAGAATGATGTTATCCAGGCATGCGCCATAATCGATGGCGTGGTGTACCTGACGATATCCAGATAGACCCACTGGTTGAACCTGGCCTGGCTGGAGTTCCTACCAAAGTAGGCACTCATTGAGAAGACACCGTTGAATAAAGCGGCAACGGATGCGCCTGCTACCAGGGCCATCAATGCGGGCATCTGGAAGGCCGTAATAAGCGTATAGGCCACCATAGCTGCCGTGGCACACCACAGGGCATTGGCCGGGGGTTCGCCCGAGATGGCCTTATTATAAATCCTGTGGGGGTTGCCGACCTGGGCAGCCAGCTGAACTTGCGAGTTGGGATTGCTCTGAGATCCTACATCGGATTCTATATCTTCAGAGGCACCAGCAACCGTCGCAAGGGCTCCCATTGCAGCTACAAGCCCCATGCTAAATGCGTCCATTTATTCCTCCTCCTTTTCATTTTACCAATTTCATAGTTTTCCACTATAAAATTGGCTATGACGCTCTTGGTATCAATTACCCAAACTTATAAACCTTTCGCGATCTCCGGCAGGCAAAAATTTCTCAGACGGATATCACCAGGGAAAACTCTACCAGGGCTCTCTCTTTGCGCCGATCTTGTAGCCAATGATATTGGTTATGCGGTGGAGAATGGGGGTGATGATCAGCACTATTATCATTATCAAAGGTGTGAAGTTATGCCAAAACCACAGCGGCGCAATTAACATAGTGAGAAGCCACGCCCCTATCACAAAATCGATCTGATCTATCAGAACTAGGGGAGCGCCGCGTTTCATCCGCAGACGGCGTTTGAAGAAGGCAGCCACGATATCCCCCAGCATTGCCCCCAGGGAGAGGCCGAGGAGAATGGGGAGCTGCTCGAAGCCTGTACCAAAGACCGGCAGGCCCAAGAACGGCGCGATCTGGTTTTGCACCAGACCCATCAGGACGCCGCAAACCGTCCCGGCGATCGTCCCCCGAAAGGTCTTGCCATCGCCCAAGGTTCTCTCCCCATCCTGGAAGACCCGGCCCATGTCCAGGGGCGTTCCGCCCCCAAAAATGGCTGCGAAGTTGTTTGGCACATAGGCAGGCAGCATCAGCCAGAAAGCGACGATAAGGGCAATCATTCTTTTTCCTATTTTCCAGTTTATTCTTCTTTTCTATTTTTTCCCTTCGCGGTCACCCCCATATATCAAATTATCTGATGCTCGGCCATCGGATCGGTGGGCATATTCATTCAACCAGCAAATATAAGCAGGTGGGATATGATGGAGCATATCCTTTATTTGAGTGCGAATGCGCTTTGTGATTGTTCGATAAAGGCAAAAGAAAGGAGAGCATTACCAAGGAGGCATCTATTTGAGCAGGAAATTCAGCGATCTGACGGCAAAAGAACTGGCCAGGCTCCCCAGCCTGTGCTTCGATCACAGCCGGATTGGTGAGGAGATCATCCATCTGCACCTTTTCAACGATGAGAAGATGCACTGGTATATAGCGGAGTGGGGGCCAATAAACAAGAGGTTCTTTGGCTTTTATTTGAATAAGGCCGATGGAATCGCCTCGGGATTCTGCGGCCTGGATGATATCCTCGTCTATGAGAGGAGAGGGACGAGTTGGACTCCGATGGTGGATGAGGATTGGAGGCCAGTGGTCGCTCGGGAGATTCCGATACTGGTAGAGTACATCAAGTTGATGATCATTCAGCCCGATCTCACCTGATCGCCCAGCTCGTGCAGCGCATAATATTTTGCCGATAGCTTTTGTCGATAGCTTGCACCCGCCAATTCCCGGATCTGAAGAGGCGGAGAGCGCCTATCCGGGCCGCAGCATTCGCGACTGATGCATTTTTCTGCGGCTCCGATCGACAGGGCCCGTCCTTGCCCTGGATGGAAGAGGATTCGGATCGAAACAGTTAAGTTCAAGTTGTGAGACTAGATGGGCGGGCGTCGATGGTCTAGTGGTTATGACTTGGGCCTTCCAGGCAGATCAATAGAATCTGCGAAGCAAGCCTACAACCCGGGTTCGAATCCCGGTCGACGCACTCTTCGGCCTCATTCTTCTGAATTTGCCTATTCTGGTGGCCAATACGTTAAATGCCGAATATTTTTCGCTACATTTATATCCTAGTTTCACCAGTTAATATTTCATGAATTCTGGTGGGGAGATCTCCAATGCAAGAGGGTTACTGGCAGAGAAGATTGCAGGCGAGATCACCTTATCCCAAAATCCTGGCGAGACATTGAGAAAGTGGCGGCGCAACTTCGGCATAACCCAGACCGACCTCTCCAATCATCTGAAAATATCTCCTTCGGTGATATCCGACTATGAGAGCGGCAGGAGGAAGTCCCCAGGCATAATGATAGTCAGCAAGATAATCGATGCCCTGCTCAGGCTGGATGAGAGCCGGGGCTGCAATGTCCTGCGCGCCTATGAGGATATGTGGGGGGATATCCTGGGCCTGGACTCCATCTGCAGCGTCTGCGAGTATCAAGAGCCCCTTCCTCTGAACGATATCGCCAAGAAGCTTGATGCGGAGGTCGTCTACGGCCGGACGGATATCACCATCTGGGGTTATACGCTGATAGACAGCCTGAAGGCCATTGTGGAGATGCTCCCCGACCAGTTCCAGAAGATCTATGGCCGGAGCACCGCCAGGGCTCTGATATTCACCGGCGTTCACACCGGCCGATCGAGCATGGTTGCGGTGAGGGTTAGCAATTTAAAACCAGGGGCAGTGGTCCTGCAAGGAATGGAGCCAGTAGATGTGGACCCAATCGCAGTCAGGATCGCAGAGGTTGAAAATATCCCTCTTTTGACGACACATTTTTCCGTGGATGAGATCACCAGTGCTCTGAGCAAAGGGTGAAATCCATTGGTCTCGGGTATTGTCAGCTATGGGGTCTATATTCCCCGATTCAGGATACGAGCAGATGAGATAGCCAGGGTGTGGGGAGGTGGCGATGACATCTCTTTAAGCCTGAGGGTCTTCGAGAAATCCGTGCCTGATCTTGATGAGGACGCAGTGACCATAGCGGTGGAGGCAGCAAGGAACGCTCTGGATCGCGCCGACGTTGATCCTAAGCGAATAGGAGCCATCTATACGGGCTCGGAGAGCCATCCATATGCGGTCAAGCCTACGGGGACCATCGTCGGCCAGGCGGTATGCACCTCATCCTCCTTCACCACTGCGGATTTTGAGTTCGCTTGCAAGGCGGGGACCGCGGCGATTCAGGCCTGCCTGGGCCTGGTAGGCTCCGATATGATCGATCTGGGTTTGGCCATCGGCGCAGACGTCAGCCAGGGAGCGCCAGGTGATATGCTGGAGTACACCGCAGCTGCCGGAGGAGCGGCTTATTTGATCGGAAAGAGGGATCTGGCGGCACAGATCGAGGGCTTTTATTCCTTCACCACCGATACCCCGGACTTCTGGAGAAGAGAGGGGATGCCATACCCAGAGCATAGCGGCAGGTTCACAGGGGAGCCCGCCTATTTCAAGCATGTCACCAGCGCGGCCACTGGGTTGATGGAGAGGATGAAAACCAGGCCGGAGGACTACGACTATGCAGTCTTCCACCAGCCCAATGGCAAGTTCCCGGTGCGAGTGGCCAAGATGCTGGGCTTCTCCAAAAAGCAGATCGAGCCGGGGCTGGTCGTGCCCATGATAGGGAACACTTACTCTGCATCCTGCCTCATCGGCCTGGCCGCTACTCTGGACATCGCCCGGCCGGGTGAGAGGATCTTCGTCACCAGCTTTGGCTCCGGTGCGGGCAGCGATGCCTTCAGCATCAAAGTATTGGACAGAATTGAGGACATCCGCTGCAATGCTCCGAGCGTTCGCGACTATATCGGCGATGCTGAGTATCTTGATTATGCAATGTACGCCAAGCACAAGGGCAAGCTGAGAATATGAGGTCTGTATCTATTATTGGTGTAGGTTGCACCAAGTTCGGGGAGAGATGGGACTCTTCCCTGCGCGACATGATCGCCGAGGCAGGGGTCCTGGCGATTGAGGACGCAGAGATCACCGGTGAGCAGATAGACGCCCTCTATGTGGGCAACATGAGCGGCGGGCGGTTCATAGAGCAGGAGCATATCGGAGCCCTGATCGCCGACTGCGCCGGCCTGTCGCGACTGCATGTCCCCTCCACCCGGGTAGAGGCCGCCTGCGCCTCAGGAGGTCTGGCCCTCCGCCAGGCGGTCATGGCTGTGGCCAGCGGCTACTGCGATATCGTCATCGCCGCCGGGGTGGAGAAGATGACCGACGTCTCCTCAGGCACCGCCGCCGACGCCCTGGCAGCAGCAGCAGACAGGGAGTGGGAATGCTTCTTTGGCGCCACATTTCCAGCGCTCTATGCCATGATGGCCAAGATGCATATGCGCCGCTACGGCACAACCCACGACCAGATGGCCCAGGTGGCAGTGAAAAATCACCATCATGCCTGCATGAATCCCATCGCCCAGTATCAGATGGAGATCGGCATTGATGATGTGAACCGATCCTCTATGGTAGCCGATCCCCTGCATGTGCTGGACTGCTCTCCCATATCCGATGGCGCATCGGTGGTGGTTCTGGCTCCCACCGAGACCGCTCGCAGGTTCTCCGACACTCCTATCAAGATCGTGGGCTGCGCCCAGGCCAGCGATACCCTGGCCCTGCACGACCGCCGCGACCTGACCACCCTGGATGCCACCGTCCATGCTGGACGTTCTGCCTTCCGCCAGGCAGGGATCGAGCCCCGTCAGGTGGATGTGGCCGAGGTCCACGACTGCTTCACCATCGCTGAGATCCTGGCGATTGAAGATCTGGGATTTGTGGAGAAGGGGCATGGTGGCAGAGCAGCCGAGGAAGGGCTGACCGCACTGGATGGAGAGGTTGCGGTCAACACCTCTGGCGGGCTGAAGGCCTGCGGCCATCCGGTAGGGGCCACCGGGATCAAGCAGGCCTATGAGATCGCTCTGCAGCTGAGAGGAGAAGCAGGACGCCGCCAGGTCGATGAGGTGGAGATCGGCCTTGCCCATAATGTGGGTGGGTCAGGGGGAACTGCCTTGGTCCATATATTCACGAGGTAAAGATGACGACCCAAGCTCCCAGATTCTGGCGAAGCATACCTCAGAGATACAATCTCTTGGGAACGCACTGCAATAGATGCAACGAATACTTCTTTCCTCCCCGAAACCTCTGCCCTAACTGTCGCAGAGGCGCTCACTTGGAGAGCCATGCCTTCAAGGGAACGGGGACCATCATCACCTACACCACCATTCACAATGCCACCGATGACTTCGAGAGGCTCACCCCCTATAATCTGGCTATAATCCAGCTGGATGAGGGGCCCAAGATCACCGGCCAGATCGTATCCAGCCAAGAAGAGGTGAAGATCGGGATGAGGGTCCGGGCGGTCTTCAGAATCCTGGGAAAGGAGGGTGACAGGGGCATAATCTATTATGGCACGAAGTTCGCCCCATTGATTGAGCCGGGCTGCCAGGAGAGAGAGGAGAAGAGTAGCGACTCCGCCTGAGAATGGTCCGGTAGTATCTTCGGGCTTCCCCACCAGGAAGAAATCGTATTGGCCGAAGAAGCGATAGATGTCCTTTACTCCCAGCTTTTTTTGCAGATAATCATCGGTCGATGGTTCTCAGATTTCATTTTAATATCAGAGGGAAGTGCATAAATACTTTATAAATGTTATTAGGAACTATGAGGATGATATCGCTTTTGATATGCCTATTTATGCTTCTCATCAGTTCCTTGGGAATGAATTGCACGGCAACGAATGAATCCCAATTGGACAGAGCATCAGTGGGCACAGCATCAATGGACAACGCGACAGCAGGCGCAGAGATAGTGGACTATGTACAGATGAACATCTCATCACAGGAAAGCTCTGAGAATGCTGAAGCCTTCTGGAGCCTAGAGGGATACGATCGGATTCAATTGCCTAGAATTGGCCGTTTACTGCAAGAGAACCAGACCTCTCAGGACCTGCTATTGCCAGAGGAGCTCGCCGTCTATTCTCGAGGGATGCCGATACAGGGGAGGATAGAATTCTCCAGAGAACAAGTCCCATTCCAGATCCCTTCCGAGTCGGGAATCAACATCTGTATAGCTCCTCTCAGCCTGGCAGGATATCTGGCTGGAGATCTTGGCAACGTACAGTTATCTGAGGAAGCGATCTGCACAGAGGCCGTGGTAATGGATAGCGCGGAGAATGATGGCGCAGCAAAGAAGGCCAATCTATCTTTCAGCATCGCTTCAGATAGAACGGCCGAGAGGAGAAGCGGCTTTTATTCGCTATATGCTCTTGATGGAAATCGATCGTCTATTGCCCCCGCTCAGGCCTTCATCTTTACGGAAGGAGAGGCGGTCCTGCAAATGGAAGATAGCATCCCTTCAGAGAATGAATTCATTAAGATCAATCTGAGCACAGGGACTGAAGACAACCGGTCTAAGATATTCGCAGCAGCTATTATGCCGCGCAAAGAGTATGATAATGCCACAATGAGACTGGTCGCGAATGAATCAAAAACCTGGCCGGTTGTCGCTCTTTCCATAGGCAGCAGATCCACTGAGATCGAGGTCAATCCCGCCACTGCTCAAGACCAGCTTATGAGTATGATCTCCCTTCTGCCGGATAATGGCGCCATCAGCTTGCAGGAGGCCACTCTATCCGCAGTTGATCTCATCTTTCAGACGGATGGATCATGGGAAAAGGGGGAGTATGTGATCGTATGCGCCATCTATTCCCCGGAAGTTGGGCTGCAGGGTTTGAAGCAGAAAATTGTAGAGGTGATTTAATCCGCCAGCACCCTTGATTAGTATTTATAATAAGACGTTATAATTTTTTCTAAAATTTTTTGCTTTGGATATATTTTATATCAATTATATATATATATATTGAGGTAATTCCTATCTTTTTCAGAATGATGAATCAAATCATTCTGGGCAATTGTGGCGTGAGGTTTTTATCTGATATCAGATTCAATAGAATTGAGCATTAGAACAATCTCCAAAAGAATCAACTATAATCTTGAGGAGAAAAGCTGAATTAAATGATATGACTCAGGAATAGATCCCTGAATATCTCTAGAGGTGACCAAGCATATGTTAAGAGTTAAGAAGGCAATAGCCTGGATAATCAGCTTGAGCATTCTGAGACTGAAGGAAGGGAATATGGCAAAGAAACCAGAATGGATGAGGAATGCAGGCAGGGGCCTGGCTATCGCCATGGCGATCAATTTGATGCTGATCTTCATATTGATATCGCCAGGAATCTCATTTGAGCTGTCTGCTGACAGCGTTACCGCCGGAGACAATTTGATCATAACCGGGACGAGCGAGCCGAACAGCGAGAACACGTTCATCTCCAGCTTCACAATGAATCTGCCTGTGACCTCTGAGAAGTACAACTACGAGACCGAGATCAAAGTCCCCAATAAGCCAAACCGCTTTTCGGTTACGGCCAGAAACGTACAGAACCTCGATGCAGGGATGAAGATGGGAATCTGGATCACCAAAAGCTTTGAATCACACGATGGGGTGGTGCATCTCTCTGTAGCGGATATCCCCCCGGGAATGTACAGGCTCAAGGTATCCGGCAACGCTATGCCGGGAGCAAATGAGGTTCCCATAACCATTGAGGCCGAGACGGGGGTATTGGCCGACTCCAGTGGAAGCTACAAGCTGGTCATCGACACCACTGGCATACCGGAGAGCGATTACCTGATCGAGGGAGATGGCGATGCGAAGACCGTGCGCATAATGAGCAAAGAAGAAAACCGCTCATCTGCTTCAGATGTCAGTGTGGCTGAGAAAAAGGTAGCAACAGATAAGGATGAGAATGAAACAAAGCCCAGCGTAGCTGCCAGCGAATCCGCGGGGGAAGAATCGGTCAAAGAGGAGAAAGCCACCCCGCCAGCAGAATCCGGTGATACTAAGGATGTGATCTCCAAGCTGACAGAGTGGTTGGGGCTATAGGCAGCGAACTCGAGGGGAACTAAGGATGGAGAGGGATCTAGAGCAGATGCCAGCTGATCTCCTGGCAGCGGTGGTGCTTGCCCTGGCGGTTCTGCTCTTCACCCTCACCCCTTTGAGCAGCCTGTTCCTGCGAATCCCCATCGGCCTTTTGATGGTGCTCTTTGTGCCAGGGTATGTGCTCATAGCCGCCCTCTTTCCAAAAAAGGGAGACCTTGATGGGATTGAGAGGATAGCTCTTAGCTTCGGCTTGAGCATCGCCGTTGTCCCCCTGATCGGTCTGGGCCTCAACTACACCCCCTGGGGAATCAGGCTGATACCGGTTGTTTTATCCATTGTGGCCTTTACCCTGCTGATGGCTGCAGTTGCCTACTGGCGGCGGATCTCTCTTTCTCCAGAGGAGAGGTTCTCCCTTAATCTTCGCCAGTGGATAGGCTCATTGAAAGATGAGATCCGAGCAGAGGGAGAGAGGGGTTGGGTGGACAAGGCCTTAACCATAATTCTGATACTATCCATAATCGCTTCCATCGTCGCCCTTGTTTATGTGGTGGTCACTCCCAAGGAGGGAGAGAAGTTCACGGAGTTCTATATCCTGGGCCCAGGAGGGAAGGCCTATGACTATCCGACAGAGGTCAGAGCAGGAAACAACAGCACAGTTATCGTAGGGGTGGTCAACCATGAGTACAGGCTCACCAACTACACTATGGAGATTCTGCTGAACAATACCCCCGCAGTTGATATTCAGCTGAATGATACCGCCATTGCATTGAGCACATTTGAACACGACCGATCGGCTCCTATCATCCCTATAATGAGCATGAACCTCAGCCTGCAGCACAACGATACCTGGGAGCAGCCCTTAACCTATATCCTGGATGAAACAGGGGACCGGCAGAAGCTGCAGTTCCTCCTATACAAAGAGGGAAATTTCACTGCCCCTTATAGAGATTTGCATCTCTGGGTAAATGTGACCGATATGAACAGAAGGCCATCAAGGGATCTGGGCAATGATGGGAATCAGGATTGGACCCAAGATTGGCAGGATTTTCCAGATCGTTTAATCAAATTCAGGGGCAATCTCCCTCCGGAGAGGTAGGTCTCCGGATGCACCTTTTTTGCCTCTTAGCGGATCTGGGCGGTTCTTCTGATTGATTTTGATCATTTCTAACTCTTCGCGAAACTCCATATAGCTCTCAAAGCAGCCCATATCTTCCTCCGGATGGATTCATCGTGACCTATCATTATTTATCCGTTCTCATTCACAATGCTCCATTACGATATCGAGTGGCATTTTCGGGGAAGAGACATGCTGGAGATGAGAATGAGGGCAGTGCAACTTGCCGCCAGGGAGGAGATCTTCCTGGCGATTGCTCAGGGGGCGCTGAAGGCAAGGGCGAGAAGGCTTGCTCCTGAATCGTCGATGGAGGTCGGAAGCTTCAAGATGATGGTGGTCGAGGACGAGAACGGCGAAGGATGTGCAGTCCAAGTCATCGAGAGCCGGAAGATGATGGAGGATCTGGCTCTGGAAAAGGCTCAATACCTGGACAAGAGCGCAGAGGGTTGGAGCGATCATGAGCGACGGATGTGGCTGGAAGCCTTCTGGCGGGATCTGGGGCCGTATCTATATAAATGGAAGCAGATCAGGATGAGACCAGGACCCGGAGAGAGCATCACCTTCGAGATACAGGTATGCAAATAGGCAGACGGCCCCAAGCCGGCAAGCTAAAAATAGAGGGAAACTAGCCTGCTGTAATGGCTACAATTTGTATGAGGGGATATGTCAGAACGGCCAGTTGAGGAGGAGGGGAAGGCCAGATTCCAGAGGCTGCTATATGGCTACCAGCGCTCGGTAAGCGGCGCCGTTGCCCCTGCCCATCTCTCCACTCCCACAGAGGTAGAAGGCCAGGAGTATGAATTCAAGCCCGTTCCGCTCGTCTCTGGCGGAGTTGATTATCATCAGCCCTGGAGCGGATATGCCCCCAAATGCACCCTGGAAGATCAAGAGGACTGCAAGTACTATCCCGTCCAGACCGCTAATATCAAAGTGAATGGCATCTACTCTGGTATCGAGGTGGAGGGCGACCGCTGGATGCAACTGGCCTGCCTGGCCGCTCGGGAGTCGGTGGAAGAGAAGGGCGGTCCTTTTGCGGCGCTGATACTGCAGATCGATGACCCTTCTGATCAGATCCTGAGGTACTGGATCAATCATAACCAGGTAACATCGGCACTGGATCCCACCGCCCATGCGGAGATCATGGCCATTCGAAGCGCCTGCGCAAGTCTCGGGGTCTTTGACCTGGGAAGCATCAGAAAGGATGAGTCAAAGCTCACCCAGCCGGGCGATCTGTCCCACTGCGTCATCTACAGCAGCGCAGAGCCCTGTCCCATGTGCTACGCTGCCATCTGCTGGGCCAATATCCCCATGCTGCTCTTCGCCGCCACCCGCTTTGACGCCGCCACTCAGGGAGTGGACTTTTCTGATGAGGCCATTTATGAGGAGCTGTCCAGGCCGTACTCTGATCGCTTTGTCAGGGTCTATCAGTGCACAGTGGACAACTCCCTAGACTCCTTCAACCTCTGGAAGGTCTCCAGAAAGGTACAGTATTCTCCGGATATCAAATAGGATTCTGGGCTGTAAAGATCCCTTGGGGACGAAGCCCCAAGGTATCCACTCTTGATGGAACCATCAAGAAGGCGTTTTTGAGTCTCTCCATCATCAAGGGTTAAGTAGGTGGCGTCTTTAGAGGCATGGTATATTTGTATCGTTCGAATTTAATGGGCAGGGTATCAATTAATCGTATCGGCTCATTTGGAAGGAGATCTTGAGGCCGAGGAGGTCTTTGGATGATCATCTTTCCAGATGGAATGAGAGCCACCTCCTGAATCACCAGGCCTACTGGTGAGGCTTGCTGGCCACTAACGGAGTTCAAATCGACATGGCTTGCGGGGCTCAAGGTTTCTCCGGATACATCATATGCATAGAGGGCATCCTCGTTGTGCTCTGTCACAAATATCCTCTGGCCGTCGGAACTCACTTTGATGCACCTCGGATTGGATGGTATGGAAGCCGTGGAAACCACCTGGCTATCGGAGAGACGGATCATGTCCACATATGCATCTGTAGCGGTATAATGCCCCAGAAACAGATATTGACCATCTGGTGATATGGCAATGCCTCTGGGATGCAAGGATGTCTCCATTGGAGCCAGGATAAAGTCATCGCGGGTCCTTATAACTTCTATTTTATTTTGGTCCATATTAGCCAGATAAATTGTGCTCCCATCCGGACTGGCTATTGCATCCTGAATAGCATTTCCAGGGAAATTCAGGGTGGTAATTAAAGCATTCCTCACTGCATCAATCACATATACAGCCGGCTCCTGGTAGTCGACCACATAAGCTTTAGCCCCACTGGGAGTAAAGGTGATGCTGCTGGGATTGCCCCCCACATGGATGGAAGATATCAATTCCATCTCCTGAGGATTAAAAATGCCTACCTCTCCGGTTTCAGAAAAGGTCACATAGACTCGGCTGTCATAAGGGGAAACGGCTATTCCTGTGGGTTGTGCGCCTTCGATCTCGATGTTGTCAATCAATTCCATCGTCGAGGGATTTATCACCGCTATATGATCTGAATCCGGACAGGTGACCCACAACCTGTTGGGGCTTTGAACCATGGCAATGGAATGAGCATTATCCCCGACCTCAACCGTCTCGATAAGAGAGAGATCCTCACCATCGATTTTAGCCACGGTGGACCAGTCAGGATTAGATCCATGGACGTAGGAGTTCACAACATAAACGTACGAATAGGCAGTGGCATTCTGGATAAGAGACAGTGCCAAAATCCCCGATAGGAGTAAAACCCATAGACTCCAATGCGATCTGATTTTCATTTCACGATCACCTCAAAACTTCAGCGCTTTGTTACTCCAAAATTTTTGAAATAATTTGTTTTATACACTTATATCCATATCTAATTCATTTTTTTAGACTGTTCAATGCGGTGTGCTGCTGGATGAGGATTATTGCATATCCTGATAGTCTCGCATAATCTGAATCCGGGCTCAGCTAAAAAGGAATAGCCAGAGCATAAAAAGCCCATTACCATTTGATCTATCAGTAATAAGGGGCCGGGACCGGGATTCGAACCCAGCTCGAGGGATCCACAGTCCCTCAGGATAGCCACTACCCTATCCCGGCATGCCAGAATCCCAGTCTATTAGGAGAAGATAAAACTTTCCCCGCCGTAGGCTCTCTCCGAAACCTCCACTACTAAGGATATGAGATCATCAAGCTGCCGGATGTAGTAGATCTGGCCGAGACTGGAGAGGGACTCCTCCACATGCCGATCCCTATAGTCCGGGTCTATCGAGAAGAGGACGAACCTTCCCACCTCCGAGGCCCTCTTGATGTCCTCCCACTCCTGGTAGAGATTTTGAATATGGGTGTCTGTGATGCATAGGATAAGACAGCCCGGCCGGCCTTGGGCCAGCTCCAGTATCCTCTTTCCAGGTATATGGGTGCGGGTGGCTAAGAACTCGACCAAGACATCCTCAACAGCGTTAAGGTCCCGCGTCCAGCTGGCGAGCCGATAATTCTCGCTGAAGTTTATCGCCGCCAGCTCCGCTCCCATGGAATGGGCGAACTGGCAGGCCTTGAAGGCGGCCAGGGTAGCCTTATGGGTCTTGGTGCCCTTACGCGGCCCCTCCATGGAGCGGCTGCTGTCCAGGACTACGAGCAGATCGGGTACCCCCGCTCTTTCCGGCATCATGGGGCTCGTCTCATGATCCCTCTTGTAGGTCGAGACCCCAGGAATGAGATGGGGGCTCAGGCTCAGGGAGTAGGATACATCCAGATCATAGCAGGGATCGGTTAACCTCCATTTGGCAAAGCCCGAGGGAGTGACCTCTGAGCGGGCCCTGGGAACCTCTCTGATCTCAATGAAGTAGCTCTGGTCTCGATACCAGCGTTTTAGATCTCCTTTCTGCCCCAGCACCGCCAGAGCCTCTTCATACTCACCGGCATCCAGGTTCGCGGCACAGAGCAGGGGCACGGCGTCTGCACTGCCGTTCAATATCTCCTGCGCCCGGACCGGTCCCTGACCCAGGATGCCTGGCTCCAGTGCCCCCAGGATACGGGCCATCTCCTGGCACTGCCTGGGCCAGAGGCTCTTGTCCCTGATACCAGCTGAGAAGATCCGCAGGAGATGTTCGACCTCCGGACGGGGACAGGAGGGAAAAGAAGCTCCCCAAAACTCCCTTAAGAAGCCCAGAACCACTCGGTCTAAAGGATTAAGGGACCGGCCATCCAGTTCCCCCAGCCTCCTCCAGCCCATCAGCACCAGCTCTTCATCTCGCTCGCTCCTCTCCAGGCGAAATGAGTCCGATACAATATCTGAGAAGATATTCACCATCCTGTGGGCGGACTCGATTTGCGATGCCATACCTAGTGTCAAGCCATATGCCGAAACGTATGTTGAATTGGATCCTGAAGGATGGCCCAGCCCCTTGAGCGCGGCCAGAGCGAGGATACCCGCATTCTCCAGTGATCGGGGGCAGAAGATGTATTGAACGATGAGATGATGGAAGAGGTTCTCCAGATACAGCGGCCCAAGCTGCAGAGCCTTTTGATCCAAGGTGATCTGATAGTTCGAGAAGGCAAAACTGCCCGACCTGCCTTTTTCGCCCAGAACGGGAGGAGGAAGAAGAGGCCAGTGCCAGCTTTCTCGAGACCTCCGCCAGACCTCAATCCAGCCCAAAGACTCCATCCGCCGCCTCGGGGCCAAAAGCCTTTCCTCTGATCGTGCCGCCCTTCATCCGCCAGCCCGCTCTCCTTCCTACCCGGCCAAAAACGGTGATCCGACCTCCTTTCATCAAGAGCCCCAGATAGTCGCCCGCATCACCGTGAATGCGCAGGCTTCCCGAGCTCATCAGCCAGCCAGCCCTCTCACCACAGCTGCCCTGGCAGACCACCTTTCCCCCGGAGCAGCCCAGTCCCAGGAAGTTGCCGCAGTCACCTTTGATCACTCCCAAACCACCGCTCATCCTGCGGAAGGCATAGTTCCCAGCACCTCTAGATACTATCCCCCCGCCGGTCATCTCCTGGCCCAGATAGTCGCCTGCCGCTTGGCGAAGATAGATCCTCCCCCCTTTCATCCTCTCGCCCACATGATCACCTCCCATCTCCAGGATGATGGTGCCCCGGGATAGCTCCAGACCGGCATAGTTCCCAGCCGAAAGGTGCAGGGGCTGCTGACTCCTCTCTGCGGCAATGCTGGAGAGATGCCCCCAGATGACCTGATATCTATTGCCCGGGTCGGATTCAACCAGCCTTTTCAGGGTCCCAGGATCCTGGGGCAGAAGCTCTTCCACCTCCATCCGGCTGGGCCTGGTCCCTAACCTCTCTCCCAGGTCATCCAGGCTGAAGATGGGGTCCCCTTTCTCGCTCCTTAGACTGCGTCCCTTGTTCAGGCCGCGGTAGGCATCATCCATGAATCTGCCCAGCTTCATCTCATCTGCTCCAGGGAGGGTATGAAGTCCAGCCGGGCGATGGGATCGTCAAAGATCGACAGCTCTTCCATCGCCCTCCAGACGGATGTCTCCCCATCCACCGCTCGGGAGAAGATGATGTTCATATCCGCCCGCTCGTTCATGGTGCGGTTGATGCTTTTTTCTACCAGCTCTGCCACAAAAGCCAGCTTTCTCGCTCCATAATAGGGAGGCCGATCGATAATGGAACGGATGGGATTTATCCGGTGCCAGATAACATAGGGAGCCACCGCCTTTAAGACCTCCAGGTCGGCCTCACGATCCAAGAGATAGGCAAGAGCCCGGGAAAAGGATCTCAGATCCTGGCGCACCCGATCTGACAGCCCCTCGTCCGCCTGCCAGCAGATGGCCTCTGGATTGCCGCTGTAATGGCAGCCTGCACACAGGCCTCGCGATGGACGGGCAGAGGATAGCTGGGTCTTGTCATATGACGGCGCCCTCTCGCAGAGGGTGAAGTCCCTCACCAGGCAGAGCACTGCCAGCTCCACCTGAGGCTCGAGCTCCTTTTGAGCCACCAGACCAGGCAGGGAATCGAACTCCTGGAGAGTGAAGCGGGGCAGCTCCTCTGCCAGCTCCCCGACATCCCTCTCCCTTTCAGAGAGGGCCAGCCCTGCCAGGAAGTTGGGCTGAAAAGCGGGCACACAAACGGATATGCGGTCCAGCAGGGCCTCGTCCAGGGGATAGGTGGCGGAGAACTCCGGGTTCATGGTCAGATAGTAACAGGTATCTCCTGGCTCGTACACCTGCCCAGCATAGCTGATCTTCCTCTTCTGCAGTATCTCCAAGAACAGGTTCTGCTTGCCACCAGGAAAGCGGTTGACCTCATTGATCAGCTTCCAGCGGGACCTGGACCAAGGGGTCCAGAGCACTGTGCAGGGCTCTTCTGCCTCTCTCATCCACTGTCTGGGATCCAGAAAGCCCACCATCTTCTCCTCCGTCTGCTCCGGATAGCCGGTCACCATCTGGTCTTCCACCTCGCTGAAGGAGAGGGATAAGAATGAGGACCCGAGCAGATTGACCAGTGTGGTCTTGTTCGCACCCATTCCACCGTAGAGGAGAAGGGCACGGTTTCTCAGGCAGGCGTTGGCAATAGAGAAGTAGAGCTGAGAGTTGATCCGCTGATTGCCGACGGCAAGATCCTTCCTGGCCACATGCAGCCTCAGCTCCTCCAAAGCTCTGATCAGATCTTCGATCTTCTCCTTTGGATCTGGCATAAAAAGAGGGCTATAGTGCATACGATATTTAAATTAGGCGAGAGGATGGCGGCAATTGGCCAGACGAAGAGGGAAAACGGCCCTCCTTAGAGGGAAGAAGAGGGACAGCAAAAGTCAGTGTAGGAGGGATTGGTGATTGACTTTTGCCATCCTTGGGGTTCGACGTAAGACGATATAAACCTTTTGGGTGTAGACGATCAACGTGAGCTTCCGATTCTGTGAAAAGGAGGGAGGGGCAAAAGTCACCGTACGGGAGGGATTGATGGCCGTCGACTTTTGCCTGCATACTAATACGGCATTCGACGACTTAAGCCTTTCGGCTGCACGTCGAGATGCTCATCGAACCTCAATTGGAGAGATAATTAGGAGGGGGGCAAAAGTCATTCAAATAGGAGGGATAGGAAATATGACCTTTGCACAGATAATAGTACGATCATCAACGTATATATTTGTTTCCGTCTGAAGCAATCGCCGATGAGGAAACATGCCAAGATAAAATGAAATAACGAACTGGGAAACCAAATTCTAATCCTCCATCATAGAGCCATCATATATGCTCAACCTCGGATCAATCCTGCCCTTGAATTTCTCTAAGTGAAACGGCGGCGACGCACCCCGCTGCAAGCAGACGGGGCATCCGAGGCGTCGCCGCATAAAGATAGTACTACTCGGATCTGATCAAATCCCTAAGTTGGACACGGATGCCCTTTATCCCCGATGCAAGCATCGGGGTATTGCGGTAAAAAAATAAAAGTCCATTTACTCTTTCATCCTCTCCCTAAGCCCCGCCTCAAACACACCCTCTATAAATCTCTGTTCCGGGAATGGGAGTGGAATAAGCGATATTCACCCATTTCGGGCTTGGACTCTGCAATCAATCTCTTGGTCATATCTATATCCTCCTGGTTCTCTCCAGGAATTCCCACAATCAGAAGCATATCTGAGACTAATCCAATTTCATCCGCCTGTTTAAAAGTCCTGATTATCTGCTCCGGAGTAATTCCATTCCTCAATAGGTCTAAGATGGCCTGGCTTCCACTCTCCACGCCAAAGGCAAGCTCGACACAACCTGCTCGCTTCATTCGGAATATCGTCTCAAAATCAACTGTATCCACCCTGGACATGGAAGATCATCGAAAAATAGTATGCAAGATCTGCACCATCACCCACAACCCGGCACTTGACCGCACCTAGAGGGTATAAGAGATGCGCGACGAAGAAGTCTCCCATTCCGAGACTTGCCGTGAGATCATAATCGATGGAAGAAGTGCCCGGTGTGAAAGAATAGTATCCAGGTGTGAGGATCGGCCTTCGAAGGCAATCTTTATAAGGGGAGAGGTTGCAGCAGGATCTCTGCTCAGAGTGAGCCCACATCGATAAAGGTGGTGGTATCAACAGCACTCTTGAGAGAGACCTTCCTAATGCCAAGGTGGCGGAGCGGCTACGCAAATGCCTGCAGAGCATTACCACTCCGGTTCGAATCCGGACCTTGGCTTCTCGTTTTCAAGTTTTTTACGATCAGCTCATTCTTTCGTATGCGCTTGTCAAATAGCTCCTTCTCAGTTCTGAGATGAGATGAGACTCCCCCTGCGAAGGCATCATTTTGTATCAATGTATTTTCCCAATTTGCGAATTTTTTCAGGGAAAAGCTTATATCTGCTCAAATGAGTGTGATACAGTCCTAATTATTAAGGAGGCTTAGTTGATTTTGAGCGAAGCTACAGGCTATGATGCAAGCCATATCCAGGTTCTCGAGGGCCTTGAGGCGGTCAGGCGCCGGCCCTCGATGTACATAGGCAGCACAGACTCCCTGGGGCTACACCATCTGGTCTACGAGGTAGTGGACAACAGCGTGGACGAGGCCCTGGGAGGATTCTGCAGCGAGATCGATGTGACAATCAATCCCGGAGGGAGCGTCTCCATTCGGGATGACGGCCGGGGCATCCCGGTTGATAACCATCCCCAGTTTAACCGGCCGGCTCTGGAGATCGTCTTAACGGTGTTGCATGCCGGCGGCAAGTTCGACCACGAGTCTTATGGCGTCTCCGGCGGACTGCATGGGGTGGGCGTCTCCGTGGTTAATGCCCTCTCCGAGTGGATGGAGGTGCAGGTCCGCAGGAACGGAAGGATCTACTGGCAGCGCTTCGAAAAGGGCAAGGTGGTCTCGGATCTGGAGGAACGGGGCAGCTCGGATCATACCGGAACCACCATCACCTTCAAGCCTGATACCAGCATATTCGAGGAGACCGAGTTTTCCTTCGACACCCTCTCCTCCCGTTTGAGGGAGCTGGCCTTTCTGAATCGCGGCCTTAAGATAACCATAAAAGACGATAGATCTGATAAAGAGAACATCTTCCAGTACGCGGGAGGCATCATCTCCTTCGTGGAGTACCTCAATAAGAATAAGGAGGTGTTGCACGAGCAGCCGGTCTACTTCTCGCGCAGCAAGAATGGGACCCAGGTGGAGGTGGCCCTGCAGTACAACAACTCCTATGCAGAGAACATATTCTCCTATGCCAATAACATCAACACCCGCGAGGGAGGAACTCACCTCATGGGCTTCCGCGCCGCCTTAACCCGCACAGTCAATGATTATGCCCGGAATAACAAGCTATTCAAGAACGAGATGAAGCTGGGGGGCGAGGACCTGAGAGAGGGGCTGGTGGCAGTCATAAGCGTAAAGCTGCCTGACCCCCAGTTCGAGGGCCAGACCAAGACCCGATTGGGAAACAGCTCCATCCGGGGAATTGTGGAGTCGATGGTAGCAGAGGGCCTGGGGGAGTACTTCGAGGAGAACCCTCTTGTTGCGACGACCATTGTGGAGAAGGCTGCAGAAGCCATGCGCGCCCGGGAAGCGGCCCGGAAGGCCAAGGAGCTGACCCGGCGCAAGAACGCCCTTAGCTCCGGCGGACTGCCCGGAAAGCTGGCCGACTGCTCTGACAATGATCCTGCGAAATGCGAGATCTATATCGTCGAGGGCGAGAGTGCTGGGGGGAGTGCGAAACAGGGAAGGAACAGGCATTTTCAGGCCATACTGCCCCTGCGGGGCAAGATCCTCAATGTGGAGAGGGCGAGGCTGGACAAGATCCTGAAGAACGCCGAGATTCGCAATATGATCGTGGCCTTCGGCACGGGCGTGGGAGATGACTTCGATATCAGTAAAGCGAGGTATCATAAGGTGGTGATAATGACCGATGCAGATGTGGATGGCTCGCACATCCGCACCCTTCTGCTCACCTTCTTCTACCGCTATATGAGGCCCCTGATCGATGCCGGCTATGTGTTCATCGCCCAGCCCCCCCTCTATCAGGTCAAGAAGGGAAAGCAGGCCAATTACGCCTATAGCGATGAGCAGCTTAACGAGCTGGTAGCAGGCATGAACAAACCGGTCATTCAGAGGTACAAGGGCCTGGGTGAGATGAACCCCGAGCAGCTCTGGGAGACTACCATGGATCCAGAGGGGAGGATCATGCTTCGGGTCACCCTGGAGGATGCAGTGGAGGCGGACAGGATCTTCACTATCCTCATGGGCGACCAGGTGGAGCCGCGCCGGGAGTTCATAGAGAAGCATGCCAAGTATGTGAAGAATCTTGATATCTGAGGTGGATCGTGACAGAAGTACAGGTTAACATCACCGAGGAGATGAAGTCCTCTTACATCGATTATGCCATGAGCGTGATCGTAGGGAGGGCTCTGCCCGATGTCCGAGACGGATTGAAGCCCGTTCACCGCCGCATTCTCTATGCCATGTATGAGCAGGGCATGACCCACGATCAGCCCTACAAGAAGTCCGCCCGCGTGGTGGGCGATGTGATGGGCAAGTACCATCCTCACGGTGATGCGGCCATATATGAGACCATGGTCAGAATGGCCCAGACCTTCTCCATGCGTTATCCTCTGATCGATGGCCAGGGCAACTTCGGCTCCATCGACGGAGATCCGGCTGCCGCCATGCGTTACACCGAGGTCCGGCTCTCTAAAATCGCCGAGGAGATGCTGGCAGACATCGAGAAGAATACCGTGGACTTTGTGCCCAACTATGACGGCTCGCTCAAGGAGCCAACAGTCCTTCCGGGAAAGCTTCCCAACCTGCTCTTAAACGGCTCGACTGGAATCGCCGTGGGTATGGCGACCAACATCCCACCCCATAATCTGAATGAGCTGGCAGGGGCGATCATCCATCTGATAGACAATCCCCAGGCAACAGTAGGCGAGCTGATGCATTATTTGCCGGGCCCGGATTTTCCCACTGGTGGATATATCGTGGGCCGGGCGGGAATCGAGTCCGCTTATCTGACCGGCAAGGGAAGCATAATCATGCAGGCCAAGTCGGAGATCGAGGAGGGAGCAAAGAGCACCAGGATCATCTTTTCCGAGCTTCCCTACCAGGTGAACAAGGCCAAGCTGATCGAGGATATGGCGGAGATGGTCAAAGGGGGACGCCTGGAGGGCATATCCGATCTGCGGGATGAGTCAGACAAAGAAGGCATCCGCATGGTAGTGGATATCAAGACCGGATTCAACGCCAATGTGGTCTTAAACCAGCTGCATAAACACACCGCTTTGCAGACCAGCTACGGGATCAACAACATGGTCCTGGTGGACGGGATGCCCAGGATCCTCTCTTTAAAGGAGACCCTGGAGCAGTACATCTACTACCGCTCCATAGTGGTTGAGAGGCGCACCCGCTTCGAGCTGGATGCAGCGGAGAAGAGGGCCCATATCCTGGCGGGCCTGCTCATCGCCCTGAAGAACATCGATGAGGTGATAAGGATCATCAAGGCCGCCCCCACACCAGCGGAGGCCAGGGATGGTCTGATAGAGGCATTTCTCCTCTCCGAGGAGCAGGCGAAGGCCATTTTAGACATGAGGCTGCAGAGGCTTACGGGCCTGGAGCAGGAGAAGATAGTCTCCGAGGCAGCAGAGCTGGAGAAGCTCATCGCCCACCTGAGACAGATCCTCTCCAGCAATCTGGAGATCCTGAGCATCATCAAGGACGAACTGACGGAGCTGATCAGCAAGTACGGCGACGAGCGGCGCACCCAGATCATCGAGGCCGATGGTGAGGTCACTAATGAGGACCTCATTCAGGAGGAGGAGGTGGCAGTGACCATCACCAGCTCCGGGTACATCAAGCGCCAGCCCGTCAATACGTACCGCATGCAAAGAAGGGGCGGGCGGGGGGTTATAGGAGCCGAGACCAAGACAGAGGAGTTTGTGACCGATGTCTCCACCGCCTCCACCAAGGACTATCTGCTCTTCTTCACCGACAAGGGCAAAGCCCACTGGCTAAAGGTTTATGAGGTTCCCGCTCTGGGAAGGGCAGCCCGGGGCAAGTCCATAGTGAACCTGCTCCAGCTGGAGCCGGATGAGAGGATCGCCGGAGCCATCCCGGTGAAAAGCTTCCAGGCGGGATACATCGTGCTGGTAACCAGGAGCGGCAATATTGTGAAGATGCCTCTGCAGGCCTTCTCCAATCCCCGCAAGGGAGGGATAAAGGCGGTGAACCTGAAGGGGGATAGCCTGGTCTCGGCCAAGCTCACCAATGGAGAAAAGGAACTCTTGGTGGCCACCAAATTCGGAAAGGCCATCCGCTTCAAAGAGGGGGATGTGCGTGCCTCCAACCGGGGGACCATGGGGGTCAAAGCGATCAGCCTGAACATGGGCGACGAGCTGATCAGCATGGATGTGATTGAGCCCGGCTCAGGCTCAACTCTGCTCACCGTCACCAATCAGGGCTATGGCAAGAGGACTGAGCTCGAGGAGTATCCCCAGCAGAGGCGGGGGGGCAAGGGAGTCAAGAACATCGATGCCCGCAAGGGGTATGTCTGCTGCACCACCACTGTCTCCGAGGAGGACGAATTATTGGTCACCACCCGGGACGGGGTGATTATCAGGATACCGGCAAGCGACATCCGGGTGCAGGGCCGCTCCACTCAGGGGGTGCGGATCATGAATGTCAAGCCGGGTGATGAGGTGGCGGCGATAGCGAGGATAAGCTGAGGGAAAAGTTCGGCGGAGAGAGGCTGGGCAGGAGCATAGAGCTTTTGTCATTATCCCGGCCGTTGACCCCACCGGGCCGAAGCGCTCATGAAAGCATTTCATAGGCCCAGCCAGGGGCAGCAAAGAGCTCGATGGCGGAGCTGCTCGATTATGCAGTATTCGAAATAATTGCTGTCCTCACTGTTCGTTGTTCTCTTCTTCCCGAACTATTGCCGATAAGCTGCCGATGTATTGCCGATATTTTGCCGATAAACTATAGGATCGAGCACGACGGGAGGGATCGGCTACTTCCAGCCAGCCATCTCTAACCCAATCCGTTAGAAGGTTCCTGGCCATGCGCTCGGAGAGGCCAAGCTCTGCTGCCACCTGAGGAGCGGTGACGGTTTCCTTTGACGCAAAGAGGCCGAGCACCACCCTTTCCCGATGATCCAGGCGGCGCAGCTCCTCCGGCTCTGCCTGCCGCCCTTCAAAGGCGCACTTTTGGGCAGTGAGCCGGACGGCCTCAAATACCACGGCCAGAGTGGAGATGAAGTATTCCAGCCAGGGCGTCAGATCGGCCTCGCTTCTGCCGAAGTAGTAGTTGTGGTGAGGATGAGTAGTTAGGGCTTGATAGTAGCCGGGCAGATCTCGGGCGTGGTGCTCTTCCAGTGAGAAGAAGCCGTTCAGGCCGTAGCCGCCTTTGTGCAGGATGAATGTGGCCAGCAGGCGGGCGGTTCTGCCGTTGCCGTCGTAGTAGGGGTGAATGGTGACAAACTGGTAGTGGACCAGGCCGGCTATGAGGGGAGCAGGCAGCCCGGACCTCTCAGCTTCGGCTGCCCAAGCTACCAGGGAGGCCATGAGGGAGGGGACATCCTCTGCCTCCGGGGGCAGGTAGATCAAAGCGCCTGTGGAGCTGTTCTTGATAGCATTCTGGCCTTCCCGGTAGGGCGTAGGCTTCGCACGGGGGCCGACCTCGACCAGAGCATGAAGCCTCTTGATCAGCTCCTCAGTGAGCGGCTTTTTCTTCTGTGCCCAATCCTCGACCCGGAGGAGAGCGTTCCAGTAATTTCTCACCTCGGAGACATCCCTTTCCCGGCCAGCGATTTGCAGATTGGCGTCGGCGATTGCCGCTTTTGCCTGGGACATGGTGAGGCGGTTGCCTTCAATGAAAGTGGAGTAGTGCACCGCCCGCACGCGAGCATGCGCCCGAAGCTCGGCCTCGGCGGCGGGCGGCAAGGGCGTATGCTCCACTAAGGCACGGGCTGCCTCGATCTGCATCAGGCCGCGGGCGATGGCGGGGGTGAGGGTGAAACGGGGGGACCAACTCGGAGCTTTCATTATTTCCTTCTGGGTATGTCATTGTCTTTTTGCATTCATAATTTCAGGGATGAGTTTCAGAAAGCCTGAAAGCCATCCGAGGAAAAGTTTCCAAGTGTGATGAAGATGCCTGTTACAGCTGTAATAGCCGCTCCGCTGGATCGGCTCTTACCTTGCTCTCTCCCTTGAGGCAAGTTAAAATAATAAAAATAATTCAATGGAGTAGCCATATCTTGCCGGATAAGGTTGGAAAAGCGGGCCCTTTCGAGAAGGTAAAGAACGCCTTTGCCCTGATAGCACAGCTTGCCAATGGGCCACCAATCGCACCATTTTCCCTTAAGCTCCTGCACCACCTGGCGGAACTTGAAATCGGCATACTTGAGAAAGATCAAGCCGAGAACCGGCAGAGAGTACTCTGAAGCCATCAATTTGGAGTCGGCACGCAGTTCGTCCGCCGCAATCCAGAGACGCTTTTCGATACCATTGTGGTTTCCCTGCACTGCAACCCCTCTTGAGCTTTTTTAGTATCGTTTTTATCAAACCGCTTAACATTTATACCGTTTGCCCTCCTTCATCCTCACCATCTTCTAGAACCACTCTATAAACTGATGCAGCCAGTGACACAGCCTGCAGAAATCCATCACCATCTCCTCGTTGAATGCCTATTAGGCTGAGTAGATCTAACTCCTAAGGCATCGTGCTGGTTTCATGGCCCTCTCGATCTTCGGCATCGATCCTGGACTGCCGCTCAAGTAAAGCCTTCAAACAGCCCAACACCTTCGATGCGGTCAGTAGATGCAAGCGAATCGCCAAGCTTCTCGAAAAGACTCCCGCTGGGCCCATAAACCACAAGGATTATATTCCCTCGTCCTCAGGGACTGATCATACTCTGATGTATAAGAATGCACATAAAAGATCAATATAAACCAGCGAAACATCTTATAACGAGTAATTTCAGGCGAAGGTGAAAAGGATTTGAGAAGATTGCTCTCCGGCAATGAGGCCATAGCCCGTGGGGCCTACGAGGCCGGTGTAACCATCGGCACGGGCTACCCCGGGACTCCCTCCACCGAGATCCTGGAGAACCTGGCCCGGTACAGTCCGGAGGTTTACTGCGAGTGGTCGCCCAATGAGAAGGTGGCCTTTGAGGTCGCAGCCGGAGCATCCCTGGCCGGGGCGCGCTCCATTGTGACCATGAAGCATGTGGGGCTGAATGTGGCTGCTGACCCCCTCATGACATTGAGCTACATCAGCGTGGAGGGCGGGTTTGTGGCCTGCGTGGCAGACGACCCGGGGATGCACTCCTCCCAAAACGAGCAGGACACCAGAAACTATGCCCGCTTTGCCCGGGTCCCCCTTTTTGAGCCGGCGGACAGCCAGGAGGCCAAGGATCTCCTCATGCTCGCCCTCTCTGTATCCGAGCAGTTCAAGACCCCGGCCATCCTGCGCACCACCACCAGGGTCAGCCACTCTCGCAGCCTGGTCGAGCTGGGAGAACGGGAGCAGGCGAAGAAGGAGATCGGCTTTGTCAAGAACCCGCCCCGGTTCGTTCCCATACCGGTCTGGGGCCGGCCCATGCGCCAGAGAGTGGAAGAGAGGCTGAAAGGGCTGCAGGCGCTCTCTGAAAAGTCGCCAGCAAACCGCATTGAGTGGCGGTCAAAAGGCCTGGGAATCATCACCTCCTCCATCGCCTACCAGTATGCCCGCGAGGTCTGGCCGGAGGCCTCGGTTCTGAAGCTGGGATTCTCTTATCCCTTCCCAGACGCATTGATCCGGGAGTTTGCCCAAGGTGTGGACCGGCTGCTGGTGGTTGAGGAATTGGATCCATTCATAGAAGAGCACGTAAAAGCCCTGGGGATATCCTGCCAGGGGAGAGATTTCGTGCCGGGGATCATGGAGCTGTCCGTAGACCGACTGCTCCAGTCCAGAAGGCTGATGGATGGAGGAGAGGCCACCCGAAAGGAAGAGGATCCATATAGAGAGCTCCTTCCTCCCCGCCCGCCGGTGCTCTGCCCCGGTTGCCCTCACCGAGGGGTCTTTTATGCCCTCTCCAGGGAGGATGTGGTGGTCACCGGGGACATCGGATGCTACAGCCTGGGCGCTTTTCCGCCCCTGGACCGGATGGACAGCATCCTCTGCATGGGAGCGGGAGTCTCCATGGCTCACGGCATGGAGAAAGCAGGGGAGAAGAGAAAGGTGGTGGGCGTGGTTGGAGACTCCACCTTCTTTCATTCCGGGATCACGGGGCTCTTGGATATTGTCTACAATAAGGGCCACTCCACAATAATTGTGCTGGACAACCGCACCACTGCCATGACCGGCCACCAGGACCATCCGGGCACCGGCAGGACCATTAGCGGCGAGCCCACAGTCGCCGTCTCCATCGAGGATATCGGCCGGGCCTGCGGGATCAATCGGGTCAGGTCGATAGATCCCTACCAGCTGGATGACGCCAGAGAGGCGATCAAAGAGGAGCTGGCGGCTCTTGAGCCCTCTCTTATTGTATCCCGCGCTCCCTGCCCCCTGCGGGAGAGGAGACGGGTGGGGGCGATGAGAACCATCCTGGCGGAGGAGTGCCGGGCTTGCGAGCTGTGCCTCTCTTTGGGCTGCCCGGCGATAGAGGGAGTGGATGGGGTGATGAAGATCAATCAGACCCTCTGTGCGGGCTGTGGCCTGTGCGAACAGATCTGCCCTGCCAGGGCGATTGTCAGCCGGGAGGGAGTATGATCGAGAGGGTGGCGGAGAGGACCGAGGGAATGATGAACAAAGAAAGCAGGGAGAGAACGGAGAGCGCAGACAACCCGGACTCGAACGGCACAAAGAGCATCGTCCTCGTCGGCGTGGGCGGTCAAGGGATACTGCTGGCCAGCGAGATATTAGCCCAGGCAGCGATGATTCAGGGCTACCAGGTCAAGACCAATGAGGTGCACGGCATGGCCCAGCGAGGAGGCTCGGTGATGGCCCAGATTCGTTATGGAGAAGAGGTCAAGAGCCCCCTGGTCTCCAAAAAGAGCGCTCATATCCTGGGGGCGCTGGAGAAGGTGGAAGCCCTGCGGTACTGGGAATTTCTCCGGCCGGACGGCCTGGCCGCAGTCAGCAGCCAGGCCATTGTGCCGGTGACCGTCTCCTCCGGTCTTGCCCGCTACCCAGAGAATGCGGAGGAACTGCTGGCCAGGGCTTTTCCCCGGCTGGTCTATATCGACGCCCCGAAGCTGGCAGGAGAGCTGGGCGACAGCAGGGCAGCGAACATCATACTATTGGGGACGATATCCCGGGGGCTGGACCTCCCCCTGGAATCCTGGGAGGAGGCCATCGGCCTGTGCGTCCGGGAGAAGTTCCGAGATCTCAATTTGAGAGCATTTTCACTTGGCAGGAGCAAAGCATGACAGAATTGAGCAAATTTCACAATGAACCGATGGAGACGGCCTCCCGAGAGAGAATCACCCAGATTCAGTCCGAGCGGCTGAGGGCCATCGTCGGTCACGTCTATGAATCCAATCCGATCTACCGGCGTCTATTCGACGAGAAAGGCGTCCGGCCTGAGGATATCAGGACGGCAGAGGACGTGGTCCGACTGCCCTTCACCGGCAAGGACATCCTCAGGGAGAGCTACCCCCTGAATATGGCCTGCGTTCCCCGCGATCAGATCGTGGAGATGCATATGTCCAGCGGCTCCACCGGCACCCCGGTAGTCATGCCCTACACCCGCTCAGACCTTGATCAATGGGCGGAATGCATGGCCCGCTGCTACCGTATGGCCGGGGCGAAGCCTGGGGACCCCACCCAGATCACACCCCTCTTCGGCCTTTTCAATGGTGGCTTTGGCATGTATCATGGCGCTCGGGCAGCAGGACTGTTCGTGATCCCCGCCGGTCCGGGAAACACCGCCCGGCAGATCCGCCTGGCTCGAGATCTGAAGACCAGGGTTTTCACCGGAGTGGTGAGCTATGGCATCCGGTTGATGGAGGTGCTGGCCGAGGAGAAGGAGAGCCTGCCGGACCTGGAGATAGGCATCTTCGGAGCGGAGGTCTTCTCTGACTCCATGAAAAAGAAGATCTCCTCGGGCCTGGACATCGACGTCTTCGACATATACGGCATGACTGAGTCCGGAGGTGTTGGCACTTTAGGCATGGACTGCCCGGCGCACGACGGGATCCACATCTGGGAGGATCAGTATATCCTGGAGATCATCGATCCAAAGACAGGAGAGCTAGTGGATGACGGAGAAGAGGGAGAGCTGGTCTTCACCTCGCTCACCCGTGAGGCGCTGCCCATGATCCGTTTCCGGACAGCTGACCTCACCCATGTCATATCCCGGGACAGATGCGAATGCGGCAGAACTCACATCCGTCTAGCACCGATAACCGGGCGAAGGGATGACATGCTGATTGTGAAAGGGGTGAACTTCTTCCCCAAACAGATTGAGCAAACCCTCCTGGGAATACCGGGCATTGGCAACAACTACCAGATCATAGTGGAGGAGGAGGACGGAGTCAATAGCGTCCGGGTCAATGTCGAAGCCGAACCGGGAGTGACCGGCTATATGGTGGAAAAGGCTCTCAAAGAGGCGCTGGGATTCTCCCCCAAAGGAGACGTCTTCCCCCTGGGAGGCTTGCCCCGCCAGGAAGGAAAGGCAAAGAGGGTGTTTCATAACAGGATAAAATAACTCTTGTTCTCTTCCATGAGATTCAGATGAGCCTGATACAAGACTTAAGGCTAAATAGACACAAGTCCAGTCAGTATTCATTGAGGTGCAATAGTTGAGATTCAATTGCCTATGCTTATGTCTCTTGGCCCTGGTCATGGGGTTGGGAGTGGCAGCCGGATATGATGTATCCATATCGCAATCCATGGAGGTATCCGAGACTGACTTCGATGAAGAATTCGTCAAGAGCCTGTTCGGATTCGGCACCGAAGGTGGGGAAGGTTTCTGGTTTGGCCCGGAGTTTCAGGATGTCAGCACCGCCACCACCTTCTTTTCCGAGTTCTATATGGAGAGCTCTGTCCCAGTTGTCAAGACCTTCGCTCCGGTAAAGATCGATGTGACTCAAAATGTTCCTTCCCGGATATATTTCGGCAGCGGTAAGGAGATCGCATATACCCAGTACCAATCTACAGTGGCCGCCAGCAGAGGAAATGAGCTCTGGATTCAGAAAGGAGCTGACTGGTCCCAGTACGCCATCGTCCCGGCAGGATCCGGCATTCAGTTCATCGCCTTTGCCCCCGTGGGCGGCCAGGCGGACTACTATTGGATCCTTCAGAGCAACTCCCTCAACATCACCAGCAAGCGTCTGGACCTCTACCCCGGATACAACAGCCTGAACTTCAAGGCTGATGAGGTGGGCAGGCACATTCTCCTCTTTGTGCTCAATAATCAGCCCAGCAACGCCATCATCATCGATGTGATCAGCCAGGCCCCTCCAGCCCAGCAGACGGCAGTGGCAGCTGATATGCCACCATCCACCAACAACCCTGCAGCCTCTGGAGTGCAGGCCATGCAAACCGTACAGCCTACGCAGGCGGTGCAGATGCTCCCCGGAGCCACAACCAGCGTCATGCAGACATACAGCGGAACGGCCCAGCAGACCACCTCTGCCAGCAGCACCACTCAATACCCGGCTGCTGTGGCTGCAAAGCCTGCCGTGCCTGCAATTGTCGCGGGAGACACGCCGGTGACCATCCAGACCACCTTGAAGGGCTATGATGTCTATGTGGACGGAGTTCTCATTGGCAAAGAGGGAACAGGTGGCGATCTTCTGGATGGTGTCTTCAAGTTCAAGGTGGTGGGCGGAATGATCCACAACATCAGGATCTTCGATGGAGAGCACAACTACCCGAAGGATATTTACTTCGAGAAAGGAGTGCAGAAGATCATAAATGTGCCACCAGGCACCACTGTCTATGGAATAGTCACACCCTATCATTGACAGATGTCTAATTATTTATAACTTAATTTTTTAAAAAACTTGAGAAGTGGGCATCCTGATTTTCCACCAAGGAGAAGTTATCAATAAATGTCATTTTTTCCATAATTAATATCATTTTCTGATACTGCAATTTTGCCACGCTAGCAGCTCATGATCTTGATTTTCGGAGATCAGCGCACAAATGATATATGATACCATAATCATCTATCATGAAATCCATTTACAATGAGATGTTTTTGCGAAATTCCATCCATACACCAACAGCTATTTATCCATAATAGATAGCATGAATTAGGAAATAGATATTAACAAAATCGATCACAGAAGAATATCTAGATGCGCTTCATCTGAGATGTGCGCCGCATCGTCTTAGATATCCGATATTCAAAGGAGGCAGCCCCTTGGTGGAAATCACGATCAAGAACCTCGTATTCGGCTACAACAGCCATAAGATACTCGATGGAGTAAACATCATTGTGAAGAGCTCAGAGATCTTGAGCCTGGTGGGGCCAAACGGCTCGGGAAAGACCACCCTTATAAAGTGCATGGACCGCATCCTTAAGCCCAAGGGCAGCATCCTCATGAACGGCCAGGAGATAGAAAGAATGAGCCGGCAGGAGGTAGCCAGGCAGATCGGCTATGTGCCCCAGTCCAGCTCCACCCCCCTGGCCACAACCGTCTTTGATACCGTCCTCATGGGCAGAAGGCCTCATATCGGCTGGAGGGTACAGGACTCAGACCTGGATAAGGTGGCTGAGGTCTTGGAGAGGCTGCATCTGGAAGACCTGGCCATGCGTGACTTCTCCCAGCTCTCCGGCGGCCAGAAACAGAAGGTGCTCATCGCCCGTGCTCTGGCCCAGGAACCGGCAGTCCTGCTCCTGGACGAGCCCACATCCAACCTGGATATGCTCCATCAGCTAGAGGTGATGGAGACGGTGAGCAGCCTGGTCAAGGAGAAGAAGATCTCCGCAGTGATGGCCATCCATGACCTCAACTTAGCCTCCCGCTTCTCAGATAAGCTGGTGATGCTAAAAGAAGGCAAGGTCTATGCAGCAGGAGAGCCGAAGGCCCTTCTTAATGAGGTTAATATCAGCCAGGTCTACGGCATAGAGGCCATGGTCATGAACGCTATGGGTCGGCCCTATGTAGTGCCGCTGCGCTCGCTGGCAGAAGCGGCTGTATGCGATTAGCTGTGTACAGCCGGAAAGGATTTCCATCCATTTTTTAGGTTTTGGTCAGCGGCCCGGGTAGGTGCATGGAATAACACAAACCTTTATGTATTGCAGATGTCGAAATCTGGTTTATGACCTTGCCCTTTGCAGATATTCCAGAGTTCTCCTCCCAATTAACCGGACGAGGTCCTGCAGAGGATATTATATCAATAATTAAATACATATATATACGTTATATTGGAAGCGCTCTGGCAGAGAACGTATGGTACATTATCTCGACCATCATATCCATATCTATAATTATCATCTTAACTATTTTAATCGCCCGGCTGGTCAATGGTCTGCTGGAGAAGCAGATCCCAAAAATTGTGGAATCCAGCCGGCTTGGCAAGGAGTTTGACGAGACCTCCCATGCCATGACCCGCAGGCTGATCGTTGCCGCGATATATACCGTCGGCATCTTGATGACCATACTCCTCATCCCCTCACTGAACAGAATTGCCATCGCCATGCTGGCCGGCGCTGGTGTGGCCACCTTAGCCATTGGCTTTGCCGCCCAAGACTCCCTCTCCAATATAATATCCGGGATCTTTCTGGCCATCTTCAAGCCGATGCGAATTGGCGACTACGTCGACTTCAAAGGCGAGTATGGCTATGTAGAGGATATAACTCTGCGCCATACGATAATCTGCACCTGGGACCAGAGGAGAATAATAGTGCCGAACAAGCTGATGGGCTCAGACTTCATTGTGAACTGGAGCATCGGCAATCCGGAGACCGTTTGGCCGGTTAATTTTGGAATAGGCTACTCATCGGATATCGATAAGGCACGAAGCATCATCACAGAGGTGGCCGAGAGCCACCCCCATGTTCTGAAGGAGAAGGGCATCAATGTCCGCCTCATCGAGCTGGGAGACTTTGCCATGAACCTGCGCCTGACCTTCTACGCCCCCAGCCGGGGGATGGCATACGATGCCGGGTGCGACATAAGGGAAGCAGTAAAAAAAAGGTTTGATGCAGAGGGAATTGAGATCCCGTATCCATATCAGAATGTCATAATCATGAAGCAGCCGGTCGAGGCATCATCTTGTCCAGTGCCGGAGAACGATCACTCTCAGGAAGAGGAGCAAGCCAATTAATCTAAATATAATGCATAAATAATGCATTTCGCATGAACCGAGTAGTCCATTTTGAGATACAGGCAGAGAATCCCGAGAGAGCAGCGAGCTTCTACCGGGAGGTCTTCGGCTGGCAGATCGATGAATGGCTGATCCCAAAAGTGAAGATCAAGGATGAGAATCGTTACTGGCAGGTTACGACCGGCAGTGAGGCTGAGCCTGGCATCAACGGCGGTCTCGTCTTCCGCCGCGGTCCTCCTCCGGCAGAGGGACAATCGGTCAACTCATTCATCTGCACAATAGAAGTTCCTGACCTTGACGAGCATATCGACCGGGTTATTCGGGCAGGGGGAAGGGTTGCAGTCCCCAAGATGCCAATTATGGGTGTCGGCTGGCTGGCCTACTGCCTGGATAGCGAGAAGAACATCTTCGGCATGATGCAGACGGACGAGATGGCGCAATAGGACAGAGATATTTTTGGAATATGATGGATACGGACCTCTCCATAATCCTATTCCTGCAGGGCCAGGACTGGGCCATCCCGATAATGAGATTGGCCACCTCATTGGGATCGCTGGAGTTCATGCTCCTCTTTATGCCCTTCCTGTTCTGGTGCTGGGATGCAAAATGGGGCTTCAGGGTGGGACTGATGCTGGTCACGAGCCATGGGCTGAATTCTGCCCTGAAGATCGCTCTGCACGGCCCCAGGCCTTACTGGGTCGATCCCAATGTCCAGGCCTGGAGCACTGAACCCTCCTTTGGCATGCCCTCCGGGCACGCCCAGAATGCCGTCTCCATCTGGGGCCTGACCGCACAACTCATCCACAAGCGTTGGGCCTATCTCCTGGCCGCTGGCACCTGCTTATTAATCGGTCTCTCTCGAGCCTATCTGGGGGTCCACTTCCTGGGAGATGTGCTTGTAGGCTGGGGCGTGGGTGCAGTGCTTCTGGGCTCATCCATCAAGGCAATGCCAGTTATGGAGGAGAAGATCGGAAGAATGAATCTGAAAGGCCAGATCCTGCTCGCCGCCCTAGCCTCTTTCGCCATCATCGCCCTTTATCTCCTGGGCCTGGCCGGCACGGGTGCCTGGCAGATGCCCTCTGCCTGGGAGGCCAATGCTCTGGCTGCAACTGGAGAGCCCATCGATCCAGTCAGCCCGGTTGATGCATTCTGTGCTGCAGGGATGATGCTTGGTATCTCTTCTGGCTATGCTATTTTAAAGAGGAGAGGAGGCTTCTTGGCAGACGGTCCACTATCCAGGCGTCTGGTCCGCTATCTTCTGGGAATGATAGGAGTGGTCCTGATCTGGTATGGATTGAAAGAGGCGATGCAGATAGAGGCAGCCGACTGGGCCCTCGACTACATTAGGAGCATGCTGGCAGGGCTCTGGGTCACACTGGGGGCGCCATTGATGTTCATCGGCCTTGGCCTGGCCAAAAAGGAACAGGTTGATGGGCAGAGTGCGGGCGGAGATCCATAATCCCTGAGCCGATTTTGATCAAATTCTCATCTCGTGCCGGACTCGATCTTGTTCAGGTTCAGGATGATATCCGCTGCCAGAATGTTGGTCAGGCCGTGGCGCTCGCAAATGTTCAGCACCCGGTGAAGCTCATCTCTCTGCATAGAGGCGGTGTTCTGAACGGCATAAAGCATTCCCTCGGAATAGCCCTCATCCTGGATGATATCGTGCATGTTCTCCAGAATAGACTGATCGAAGCTCATCCCGGTGGCCCCGATCTCCTCAATAGCCCTCTCCATGGCGCTGCTGTCCAGTGCCCGGCGATTTTTTTTGGATTCTCCTGCCTTCTTGATAAAATCGAGGGCCTCTTTGGAAATGCCCCGCAAAATCAGCTCGGAGGCTAGCTTCTTCAGTGTCTTCTCCTGCAGAATAGCTTCGGCTTCAAGGGCCCTGTAAGCCTCGGGGGTGATCTCTATTCTGGTATATTTTGTGCTGGGCATTTATCCGCTGCGCCTCGGTTTTCTCGCGAAAGTGCTAATATAATTATTCCTATTAATAGACTGCGATCATTTGCGGAAAAATTGTAGGGGAGGGACCGGCTCCGGCAGCCAACCCCACCAGACGATCATAATGGATTATCTCTTGTGCCTGGATAAAAAGTGTGCCGCTGGTGACTCTGGATAGCAGTCTATACGAAAGGGACAAATCGACTGGGAAGGCAAAGCTGGTTTGAGATCATTCATCCAAAAGCTTTTCTTACAAGCGATGGTTAATGCAGATCGAGGGAAGCGGATTGGATGAAGCGGCAGAGGTCACCATTAAGGAGCACGTGTTCAACAACAGCAACCTTTTCTCCAACCATTACCTGGAGAACATGGTCCAGAAGTCCTCGGAGTGGGATGATGAATCCGGTCTTTTGGAGGCCTACACCAGGATAAAGGACAAATTCTTTGAGAAGGAGAAGAACTTTCCTCGGTATGTTGAGGCGGATCTGGAGCACAACTGGATTCGCCCGGTCTTAGACGCCCTGGGCCACCATTATGGCGTCCAGGAGAGCCTGCATCATGATCCCCTGAAGCCCGATTATGCCTTCTTTCCCGATGCTGAGGCGCTGAATGAGGCCTATTCCCAAAAGGGCTCGGATGACTTTTATAAGAGGTCGGTGGCCGTTGGAGATGCCAAGGCCTGGAATGTGGTTCTAGATAAGAGCCGTCAGGGAAGGGTGCTGCGGGAGATGACCAACCCCAGCTTTCAGATCGACAACTACCTGAGGGCAACCCCGCCCAAATGGGCGATCCTCACCAATGGCAGGCTGTGGAGGCTCTACCATGAGGACTCAAGCGTGAGCATGGACTCATATTATGAGGTGAACCTTCCCGATCTGATCGCCCAGATCGAAGAGACTGGTGACCTATCAATATTCAAGTATTTTTATCTCTTCTTCCGGAGGGAGGCTTTTCCCGAGACTCCACTCGGACCCTCCTTCCTGGATAAAATTCGGGAGGAAAGCTTAGCATATGCCCAGAAGGTGGGCGAGGACCTGCAGGAGAATGTCTACCGGGCGATGAAGGTCCTGGCGGAGGGCTTCATCTATGAGCCGGCAAACTCGCTATGGCCACTGACAGTTCCGCAAGATCAGGAGCAGATGCTCAGAGAGGTTCAGGAGAACTCACTCCGTCTGCTCTACCGCCTTTTATTCATCTTCTATGCGGAGAGCAGAAGGCTCCTCAAAGTAGACAACCGCCACTACAGAGAGATGAGCCTGCGCCGGCTAAAAGAGGAGATAGCAGGCAAGAAGGATCGAGGTGAAAAAATCCTCGCCATCCAGTCCACCTACTGGGAGAGCCTGAGGGACCTCTTCCGTCTGATCAATGACGGGAGCGAGGCCTTCGGCTACTCCAAAGAGGAGTTTTACATTCCGGCCTACAATGGAGGGCTCTTCGATCCGGCCAAAAATCCCTTTCTGGCGGAGAAGAGGATCGGAAACTCCTATCTGGCGGAGGCCCTCGATCTGCTGGCCCGGTCCCAGGGAGAGAACGGCCCGGTCTTCGTCGACTATTCCTCTTTAGATATCCGCCATCTGGGATCAATCTATGAGGGCATTTTGGAGTACAGGCTGAACATCGCCACAGAATCGATGGTGGCGGTCAAGGAGAAGAGCAAGAAGGGAAAGGAGGTCTGGCTGCCGAAGAGAGAGGCAACGGGCAAGAAGGTCTCGGATAGCGTGGAGGCGGGCGGCCTGTATCTGGTGACGGACAAAGGAGAGAGGAAGGCCACAGGCTCCTTTTACACCCCTCAGTATATTGTAAAGTACATTGTGAAGAACACCCTGGAACCTCTCATCAAGCCCATGATGGAGGAAGCCTCGATGGATGCAGATCTCAGGACCGATTTGTTGCGAAAGCTGCTTTCCATAAAGGTGCTCGATCCGGCCATGGGCTCGGGCCATTTCCTGGTGGAGGCCACGGACTACATCGCCCGGGAGATCATTCATGCTCGTGAGATCGCCAGGCAGGAGGATGAGGATTCGGATGCAGTAGCGGAGAACGACATCCACTGGGCAAGAAGAGAGGTGGTGAGAAACTGCATCTACGGGGTGGACCTCAACCCCATGGCGGTGGAGCTGGCCAAGCTCTCATTGTGGCTGAAGACGGTGGCCTCAAACAAGCCGCTCAGCTTCCTGGATCATCATTTGCGATGCGGAAACTCCCTCATCGGCGCAGATCTGGAAAAGCTCTCCGTCCTGCCGGGCACGAAGGCCCACGAGCCGCCGCTATGGAGCTTTGGGCTGAAGAGCCACACTGATAGTCTACTCCGAAAATACAGTCTGATGTCCGCCCTGCCGGATGACAACCTGCAGATGGTGAAGTGGAAGGAGGAGCAGTTCAGGCAGATCAAGGAGTCGGAGCTATCCCGGAGGCTGGCGGAGCTGGCCAATGTCTGGCTGTCCACGTTCTTTGGAAACAAGGTCAAAGAGGACGATTACTATGAGCTGCAGGGCCACCTCAGCCCGGAGAAATTCCCGGACTGGGCCGGGATTCGGGAGAGAGAGTGGTTTGGCCGGGCGCAGGAGATTGCGGGGGAGAAGAGGTTCTTCCACTGGGAGCTGGAGTTTCCGGAGGCTTTTTCGGGGGAGGGGCGCGGATTCGATGTGGTGATTGGGAATCCGCCATATGTGAGGCAAGAATATTTGGGAGAAGATAAGCTCTATCTGCAAAACGAGTATAGATCTTATCAAAGCGCCGCTGATCTTTATGTTTATTTTATTGAACGTGGTGTTTTGCTGCTGAGACCTAGAGGAGTCTTTTCCTACATCGTAGCAAATAAATGGATGAAGGCAAATTACGGCAAGCCTCTACGGGTATGGATGAGAGAGCAGAGTTTGGAAGAGATAGTTGATTTTGGTGACCTGACTGTTTTTGAAACTGCCACTACTTATCCATGCATTATACGCATCTCAAACTCATCTCCGAGATCTAATTTCAATGCGGCAAAAGTAGAGACGCTTGAGTTTCGAGATTTGGAGAATTACCTATCAAAACTACGCTATCACGTCAATTATGCATCTCTAGGTGATGATAGCTGGTCACTAGCCAATGAGAATACTCAAAAAATACTTGATAAGTTGAAATCATCGGGCGTTCCATTAGGCAAATACCCAAGATGTAAAGTTTATAGAGGGATATTAACCGGGCTTAATAGTGCATTTGTGATTGGAGCGAAGGCAAAAGATCAACTAATTGCGGAAGATCCTAAAAGTGCGGAATTTATTAAACCATTTTTAGTTGGTAAGGATATTAAGAGATACGAACCACCTGCAAGCGATCAGTTCCTGATATTAATACCAAATGGCTGGACTCGCCTTAAATATCCCGAATCCGCAGACGTTTGGGGCAAATTTAGAGAAGATTATCCGGCAATTTGCAGTCATTTATCACCTTTTGCAGAATTTGGAGAAAAGAGGTACGATAAAGGAGAATATTGGTGGGAACTCCGTCCATGTGACTATTACGATGAATTTGAAAATCCAAAGCTCTTTTGGCCCGAAATTGCTGGAAGTGCGAGATTCACCTTTGACGCATCCAAGTTCTATGCTAATAATAAAGCCTACATAATTTCAGACAGCGACTTCTTTATATTAGCTCTATTAAATTCATCTCTAATCCGCATCTTTATTCACAGCGTATGCACTGACTTGCAGGGCGATAGCTTCAATTTTTCTGCTGCTTTTGTTGAACAGACACCCATCCGTCGCATCTCCTTCACCACTCCCGCCCCAGAGCGCGCCCGCCTGGTGGCAGAGCTGCAACAGCTCTATTCCGAGGGAAAGCACGATGAGATCCTGACCCAGGTGGACTCCTTGTTGCCCAGGGACGAAGCAGGCAATTTCATCACCGAGCAAGAAAAGTCGGATGTGGTCCACGATCTTCTCGCCTTCCTGGCGGAGAGGATGCTGGAGATGAACAAAGTTAAGCAAAAGGAGATCAGGGGCTTCCTGGACTGGCTGGAGGGCTACCTGGGGGCGAAGATTGAGGACCTCAAGCCCAAGACGAGGATCCTGAGCTACTATGAGAGCGATTATGAGAGCCTGCTGGCGGTTCTTAAGAAGAACAAAAAGAAGCTGACGATCGACCCCTCCCGCCGGGAGCCGGGGGAGTTGCTGCGGTCGGAGTTCGAGGGGTCCAAAAAGAAGCTCGACCCATTGATGGAGAGGATCGAGAAGACGGATGAGCTTATCGATGCCGGGGTCTACAAGCTCTACGGGCTGACGGATGAGGAGATCGGGATTGTGAAAGGAAATTCAGCGTGAAGATGCATGTTACAGGAGAAGGAATATTCAATGGATCTGATATATCTTGATTACAATTGCTTTCAAAGAAGATTTGATGATACCAGCCAGATCAAGATCCAGCTTGAGGCTCTAGCCTGTGAAGAGATCTTTCTGAGAGCGGAGATTGAACAGATCCAACTGGCCTGGTCCTTCATGCATGAGGACGAGACCTTACTCTGCCCCTTTCCAAATAGAATGAATGTAGCTTTCATACTATCCACCCTCTGCAAGATCAGAATTGGACCTGATGATAAAATCTATGAGTGTGCTCTGGAATATCAGAGAAAATCCAGAATAACACCAAAAGATGCCCTCCATCTTGCATCTGCCAATTTCATCGGAGCCGATTACTTCTTAAGCTGCGACAACAGATTATTAAATCAGGCCAAGAGACTAGAACTGGAAATTGTGATCTCAAATCCAGTGGACTACATCAGATTGGAGGATATATGACTGAGAGGGCCAAGACGCTCGATGATGCTGAACTGAGACTCGTTGGGATAGATGCCTTGAATAAGGCTTTGGGTCCAGCCAAAGCGCTCCGATTCCTTGCTCTATTCCACCATGAACCTACTGATTACGTAGAGATCTCAAGAAGACTATATGAAAATCAGAACACAGAAGAGATATTTAAGAGGGCAAAAGAGCATTGGAGAGGCTAGTGTCCAAGCCTTGAACTATCCTGAAACTCTAGATTCGCTAATGCCCCGGACGCCTGACTGAAAAAACTGCACACCATACCTCCATTTTTCGAATCAAAGGCAAAGCGCCATTCTCCCGGTTCCATCCCGGCTGGAGAAAGCTTAAAAGTGATCAGAGTCAGAATATTCGTTCATGATAAATGATGCGAATTTTGTTCGGGGAGGCGATATCTGCCATGACGGTTACCTTTGAGCCTCGCACCAGATTGATGCATCTGGAGGAGTATGTAACCAAGATTCACCTGAAGCTCCCCCCAGAGGAGGCAAAGGTGCAGCTCTTGAGGTGCAGGATCGTGGCCTACGGCCTGATCGCCGAGATCGGGGAGAAGGCATACAACAAAGCATTTGTGGACCAGATCTTCGCCCATGCCTACCAGAACCTCTCTGAATCAACCGGTCAGGATCTGCGAGACCCCTTCTCAGATCCCTGCGCCAGCCAGTATCAGCTCCTGGATGAGCTGAGGTCCTATGGTCGGAGGGATCTGTCCGAGCCTTTCCTGAGATTCATCCGGGCAGAGTTCAAGAAGGCCTTCATCCCCACAATGAGGATCTTGACCGACCTGTGCCATTCGGAGAACAAGTACTCCTGGGAGGAGGTAAAGCTGCAGCTCGTGGAGATCATGGACCACTTGGGAGTGGATGTGACCTGGGAGGAGTGCGAGGAGAAGCTGGAGAAGTATATGAAAAAGATAGGTGGAACAATTTATATCAATTGAGTTCTTTCGGAATAATTCATGATTACCAGGGGCAAAAGACCAGAAGCTCAGAACCGGACCATCTTGCAGAAAGTCGCCAGAGGAATAATGCTCATGCGGGGCCTTCAAACCGATTTCTCGCCAGAGTGCCTCTCTGAACTCGCCCGTATCAACGGTCCAGCCAGGGCTGATGGCGCCCCCCATATCCGCGACCTGAGAGGGCTGCTCTGGGCCTCCATAGATAACGATGACTCCGAGGACCTGGATCAGCTTACCGTGGCCGAGCCCCTCCACGACGGGAAGGCCAGGATCAGGGTAGCAGTGGCAGACGTGGACAGCCTGGTCCACAAGGACTCGGCCATCGACCTGGATGCTCAGGCCAATACCACCTCCGTCTACACTGCAGCCCAGATATTCCCCATGCTCCCTCTGAAGCTCTCCACCAACCTCACCTCTCTGAACCTGGACCAGGACCGTCTGGCAGTGGTGGTGGATATGACCGTTGCCCCCGACGGCTCGCTGGTGGAGTCAGACGTCTACCGGGCGATGGTGCATAACCACGCCAAGCTGGCCTATAACAGCGTGGCCGCCTGGCTGGAGGGAACTGGGCCCATGCCCCAAGCGGTTAGCGCCATGGACGGCCTGGCGGAGAACCTTCTCCTCCAGGATAAAGTGGCCCAGAATATGAAGAGCCTCCGCCATAAAGAGGGCGCTTTAAGCCTGGAGACCATTGAGGCCAAACCGGTCTTCAAGGGGGAGAGGCTCTGCGACCTTTTAGTGGAGGAGACTAACCGGGCCAAACAGATCATCGAGGACTTCATGATCGCCGCCAATGGAGTGACCGTCCGCTATCTGACCGAGCGAAATATGCCCTCCATTCGCAGAGTGGTGCGGGTTCCCAAGAGATGGGACCGGATCGTCCAGATCGCCGCTCAGCATGCCTTCAAGCTTCCCCCCAACCCCAGCTCAAGAAAGCTGGAGATATTCCTGAACATGATGAAGAAGAAAGATCCCCTCCGCTTCCCCGATCTGTCCCTGGCGGTAATCAAGCTGCTGGGAAATGGCGAGTACGTGGCAGAACTGCCCGAGACGGAGCCCATAGGCCACTTCGGCTTGGCGGTCAAGGATTACGCTCACTCCACCGCTCCCAACCGGCGCTATCCCGATCTGATCACCCAGAGGCTACTCAAAGCAGCCATTGAGAATAAGCCCCTGCCCTACTCAATACGTGAGCTGGACCGTCTGGCCGACCACTGCACCAGGAAAGAGGATATCGTGGCCAAGGTGGAGCGGCAGGTGAGCAAGTCCGCGGCTGCACTTCTGCTCGAGCCCCGGATCGGGGAGAGGTTTAGCGCCATGGTCACCGGCTCATCGGAGAAGGGCACCTGGGTGCGGCTGCTGGACATTCCAGTGGAAGGGATGCTCAAAGGAAAAAGAAAAGGAATCGATGTAGGAGACGAGATCACTGTAGAATTGATCTCTGTGGATGTGAACCTCGGGTTCATAGACTTCAAGCAGGTTGAGGATAGGATCAAATAGGCCGATCGAATAGGCCTGTCAAAGGGGATGGATCCAACTGGGCCCATCCCCAAGAGCAGCCCGTCCCAAATGATCGTGATAGCAGGATAGCCAGCTGCAGGGGTGGCCTGCTGAAGAATACTCTTCCCTTGCCTACTCCTCCTGCACGGGAATCTTCAACGATTCCGCCTCCACCAGCATCTGTCCCGGGTAGATAAGATCGTGCAGTTCGCGGTTGAAGCCGCTTGCTGTGGTATGGGCATCATAGATGCCGTAGAGCCATGGCAGGACGAGCCAGGCGAGGAGCAGTATCAGCAGACCTTTCAGATATTCGCCCAGGTATATCTGGCCCCCTCCGGGAATGAAGATGCTGATCAGAGTGATCAAACCAACGTTCTTTTTCATCGACTCATACAGGAGGATTTTCTGGCCCAGGTCCATCGATGCGACGGCATCCTTAATCATAATTCGATCTGATTCATCCGTAATATCAACCCCAATATAGATTGCAGCACCTGAAAATAGATATTCCTATCCCCCCCAAAAGGTCAGCCCTCAAAGAAATAGGGCAGAGCTTCATCGATATTGGAGACCTCGACCACATTCAGGCCCAGCTCCTCATATGCCGCCTGGGAGATGTTCAGAGTTCTGGGCACATATTTGGACCTCATGATATCGAAGCCTAGATCGGTTGACCTGCGCTCAACCTGCCTCTCATAATAGATAACATCGGCCTGGCCTTCGGGGATCAAAAAGTACTTGTAGCCGGCATCAGACACCGCTTTTGTCTTTTCCAGCACGCTGCCGATCTGGCCTATGGATCCGTCCTCGTTTATGGTTCCAGTTATCACCGCATCCTTTTTGATATCCCTGTCCTCCAGGGCGGCAATGGTGAGGACGGCCGCTGCCGCTCCAGCGCTCTCCCCGCCAATGAGCTGCGCTCTGGTGGAGGTGAAGTTGAAGACGAAATCCATATCCAGTTTGGCGCCGGGATAGCGGGACCGGGCAACGGCCACCGCCTTCTTTACGGCATATTGAACCTCGGGCTCGGAGAAGGGATTGGTGTCGATCAGGATGTCATTGCTGCCTGGAATCAGCCTCAGGTTCATCTTGCCCATGACCCCGATCTCATCATCAGATACCGCCACTATCGGTATGCTCTTCTGGGCCATGGTGATGCTCCCCCGGGGAGGATCGCTCTGGCTGTAGACCGATAACCCCAGGGGGCCAGACAGCTCTCTGACCTCCTCCTTCAAGGCGGAGATCTCGCCCTCCAGGCTGTAGATGTAATAGGAGTTTGCCAGGGAGAGCAGGAGGAGAAATCCCAATGCTATCAAGAGTCCTGCATTGCCAGGTCCTGCATTGCTGCTCATATCCGGTCAGCTTTTGGGATGTGCAGGATAAGAAGATTTCCCCTTAAGTCCTGCTTGGCTGCGTTCTCCTGCAGACCAGGAGCAGAAAATCAGGTATCCGAGCGCCATCCATCCGATCCGGGCACATGCTCCTCCAGCACTCCGGGGGCTCGGGCTCGATCACCCTGGCGATCTGAAAGCCGCAGGAGATCAGCTCGTTCATAGAGTCCTCCGGGGTGCAGGGGTAGTGGAAACCTCGGCCTTCAGGCCGGGGAGGAGCGTACCCCGCCCTTGATATCGAAAACTATATATCCATTGAATATAATCTTCAATGCAATGCTTCAGACCTTGATGGTAAAACTCGATCCCTCCCCGGAGCAACATAAGATGCTCTGTGAAACTATGAAGAGGTTTAACGAGGCTTGTAATCGCATAGCAGAGACTGTATTTGCTATGCATAGTGCCAACAAGGTTGAAATCCATAAGACGGTTTACTATCCTGTTAGAGAACATTTCGGTCTTTCCTCTCAGCTTACTATTAGGGCCATTTCCAAGGTCTGCGAAGCCTACAAGAGAGACAAGTCCATTAAGCCAGAGTTCCATCTTGATGGTGCGATCGTCTATGATCAGCGTATCCTTTCTTGGAAAGGACTTGAGAAGGTCTCTTTGATCACGCTGCAAGGAAGGCAGGCTATCCCTATTCGGTTTGGAGAATACCAGAAAGCAAGGCTCGACAGAATCCGAGGACAGGCTGATTTGATTCTGGTTAACGGAATCTTCTACCTTTGCGTAGTTGTAGAGGTTGACGAAGAGACTCCTTACGACCCTAAAGGAACCCTTGGAGTTGACCTCGGTATCAAGTACCTTGCTGTTGATTCTGATGGAGAAGTGCATTCCGGTGAGCAAATCAACCAGACCAGAGAGAGACTTGATTCTCTGAAAGCCCGACTCCAGAGCAAAGGCACTAAATCGGCCAAACGACATCTTAAGAAGCTGTCTGGCAGGACTGCCAGGTTCTCTAGAGATGTCAACCATTGCATTTCCAAGCATATAGTTACGAAAGCCAAAGACACTCTGCGATCCATTTCCCTTGAAGATCTTCAAGGCATCCGATCCAGAGTCACGGTTATGAAGGCTCAGCGTCGTCGCTTGCATACTTGGAATTTCGGGTTGCTTAGGACGTTTGTTGAATACAAAGCTAAGGTTGCGGGTGTTCCGTTGGTCTTTGTTGACCCCAGGAACACTTCCAGGACATGTCCCTCTTGCGGGCATGTTTCTAAAGCCAACCGGCCAACTAGAGATGAGTTCAGATGTGAGTCCTGTGGCTTCGCTGGGCCTGCAGATCACATTGCCGCGATGAACATCGCTTTTAGGGCTGAAGTCAACCAGCCTATTGTAGCGGGGAAACATCTTACCTCAGTTACAAGTTCCGGTCTTTAGACCGGAGTAGTTGACGATGTCCCCCAGAGTCCGGTGCCAGTAGACGGTGGGCTCCGCCTCGGGCAGCAGATGCATGCATAACCAGGGCGTGGGCGGCCTCGATCTTCATCAAATCATCGTGCCCTAAAGGAAACCATGCGCCTTATGGAAGAGATCGGCAAGGCCATACCAAAATGGCCTATTGAGTGAATAGGGTATTAAGGATAACAGATGACCAGATAGAGTCTGCCGATAGGACGATCCCCAATGAATGTCTCACTTATCCTCGCTCATCCCAACCAGGGAAGCTTCAACCATGCCATAGCTATTGCAGCCATCAACGCCCTTGAGGGCAACGGCCACAGCGTCAGCTTTCACGACCTCTACCGGGAACGATTCGATCCTGTGCTACCTTATGGGGAGATTCCCAAAGGCGCAGATATAGATTCAAATCTTATGAAACATTGCCAGGAGATCGCCTCTGCAGACGGGATCATAATCGTCCACCCCAACTGGTGGGGCATGCCTCCTGCCATCCTCAAGGGCTGGGTGGACAGGGTGATCCGGCCGGGGGTAGCTTACGAATTTTTGGAGGGGGACAGCGGCGAAGGAGTGCCAAGGGGCCTCTTGAAAGCCAATAAGGCGCTGGTGTTCAACACCTCCAACACCTTCCCTGACCGGGAGCGCGAGGCTTTTGGCGATCCACTGCAGAGGCTGTGGAAGGACTGCATCTTTGGGCTCTGCGGGGTGGAGGAGTTCTATCGGAAGACCTATTGTGTGATTGCGACCAGCACGCCGGTTAAGAGAACTGCCTGGCTGGAGGATGCAGAAGATACAGTGGCAGAGATCTTTCCCAAAGATAGGAATAGGTAATTGGAAATCCTGGCGAGAGAATGGGGGAGCAGAGGTCTGGCATGCGGATGAATAATGGAATTGCAGATATGGGATGGCTGCAAGTCCGGGCCAGAGACGAAGGCAGGCCGCCGGAATGAGAGGTCTTCGTGAGCAATAGGAACGCGGACCGCCCCCGAGGATCCGAAGGCAAAGGCTATCTACCTCGTCAGCTTCTCCGGCCTGAAGACCGGAGTTCCCTTGCGCCATTTCTATGGCCTTTTTATCGGTTCGGAGCTGATCCTTTTCGAGCCCAGGTCCGAATATAACTCTGCAACTCCCCTGAGGGCTCGATATCCCTTCTCGCTAATCATATAGTCCCCTCTCTCATGCCTCTGCAAAATCATTCCTCCATCCTGCAGCTTCTGCAAGTGGAAGAGCAGATTGCCGCCCCGCAATCCTGTGAGCTCAGCAAGAGCCGAAAAGGTCTTGGTCTCAGCGAAAAGGGCCTTTAGAATTTGCAGTCTCTGTTTATTGCTCAGGGGCTCGAGGAGCTCGACGACAGTCTCTTTTTCGGGAAGGGACTCCATCGATTCACCCGTCAAATCATTTTCTCGGTATACCCTGAGCGAACGCATCAGATCTATCTGCTTATCCAATAGCCTGGCCACCTCAGAAAAGCATGTTTTGCACTGATCATAAGGAGACTTCCTGCGCATCTCTTCCAGCTTCGATTTCGCATCGTTGATGGAATCCGCTGATACCTCGCCCCTTTTTATCTGATCCAGGCTGCTATTCAGAAGATCTGAGAACAGCGCTTTGCAAGCATTTTTCATATGACAGTCCTTCGATATCTTGCCTTCCAAGCTGCTCTCTATCTCATCGGTTGCGTATCCCCGGATTACATCAAAAAAATCGCTTCTGCAGCCATCGACAATAGAATTCAAGTGCTGCTGATTTGAGCGTTCCATGAACCTCTTCATGTCTTCGTGCATGATATCCAGCTTCGACTTTATGCCGTTGACTTCCTTCAGAAGATCCGCATTCATGATATCATCAAACCGACGCAGTGATGAAAAAGGTTTCTATTATGTATCTTAGAGTTAACCTTGTGTATTCAATTATACCTTGTATAGTTTTATAACGCTAAAGTATATATTCATAACCAGACGATAGAAGGATTGGTGAAACATAATGAGTGCAAAAGACGAGATACATGCCCAAATTGTTGGTGCCTTAAAGGAAGCAAAGTTTCCCATAAAAACGCCTGAAGAGCTTATGGCTGCCCTGCCCCAGGGTGCTGCCACCAAATGCAAGGCAGGAGACGTGGAAATTACAGCGGGCGATGCAGGAAAGGTCTTGAAAGCCAGCGATTTCCCATTTAAAGATGCCAGGCAGGTGGCCGACGTAATCGTCAAGCGTGCCGGGCTCTGAATTAATCTAGCCCCGAGGTCTCAGGAAGGGTTATTCAGATAAAAGAGAACCATCGAGAATTCCACGGTCGCTGGCGCAGAGCCGCGATAGCAGTAGATTGGGCTCTTTGGTGATATCTCTGCCGTCCGGCACCAGTAGACAGCGACCTTCATTCTGAATCCGCTCTAAGATCTCTCTATGCTCTTTTAGATAAACTATCCTCAAAAGGCTTTATATTATCGAATATCAATGCTTGAATTCATGGATGAGGGGAAGAGAAGCGAGCCGGTTGAGCTGATAGCAGTCCTTGTCTTCGGCTTCTTGTTGAAGCTCTTTGCAGGAAGGAACTCACTTACCGAACATGGGATAGTATTCCCGGGCTACGATGAATACTATCATATGCGCAGGATACTCTATGGGACCAGCAACTTTCCTGATACGCTATGGTTTGATACCTACCTGAACTACCCTCATGGCTTTTCCATAACCTGGCCCCCGCTCTTCGACCAGATCTCCGCTGCCCTATGCATCGCTTTGGGCCAGCATACAAAAGAGGGGGTGGAGATGACGGCGGCCTTTGTGCCTGTCATCATCGGTCTGCTGGCGATGGTCGTCGTTTACTATATCATGCGAGAGCTCTTCGATCACAGAATTGCCCTTCTGGCAAGCTTCATGACCGCTCTCGCCCCCTACTACCTCCTCTATACTATGGTTGCCGCCACCGACCATCACTCTTTGGAGGTGTTGTTTCAGCTCCTCTCTCTCCTGTTCATGGTCCTCGCATTCTCCCGGCCGGATAAGAGATGGCTCTACGCTTCTGCGGCAGGTGTGGCACTGGCCGCCCTGGCATATACCTGGCAGGGCGCAGATGTCTACTTCGGGGCGTATCTGCTATTCGCAGCATTTGGTATGAGCCTGGAACTGCGCCAGGATAAGCCGAACCTGAACATCGCCTCAACGCTGCTTGTAGCCTTTTTCCTCGCCCTTATACTCGTTTTGCCCTTCAGGAATACCCCCTGGATGTCACCCTCATTCCTGGGATTGGCAGCCATATTCGTCGCCCTGGCCATCATGCTGGCACTGGCACACATTATCGCTAAGAGGAGCATATCCTGGAAGGCATTCCCATTGGCCATCCTCGCCATATTCATTATATCATTGCTGCTCTCAAAGATATTGGGCGGATTCTTTGGACTGGAGGGTCTGATCCGAACGGGAATGGGATACATCTGGGGAGGGGAGATGATCGGCAAGATTGGAGAGGCAGAACCGCTCATCTATGACCTTGATACGTTATCTCAGGTGGTCTTCTCCTGGCTGGGACTGAACATCCTATTCTCCCTAGCAGGAGCAGCCGCCATAGTAGTCTATATGCGAAAAGAAGAAAGAAGAATGCAGCAGAGCCTGCTTCTCCTTCTGATATGGGCAGTCTTCTCCATCCTTCTCACCCTGGGACAGGGCAGATTTCTGTACATCTCCACGATATTCATGGGCATGCTGATAAGCATACTGATATTCTATGCCCTAGATCGCCTTAAGAAGTTCCAGGAGGAGAGGGGCGCAAAGCTCCACAGGGCCCTGGCAGCAGCCATCATCCTGCTTCTTGTCCTGCCGACGGCAATTGATGCCTTCAACTTCGCCAGCAATTCGCCACCTGCGATCGCAGGCGACTGGCAGGACTCTCTATTCTGGCTGAAGGAGAACAGCGACCCAACCAGCCACTTTGCCGATCCGAAAGAGATCCCTGAGTACAGCGTGATGAGCTGGTGGGACTATGGCAACTGGATCCTCTATCTATCTGAAAGGCCGGTGGTGGCGAACAACTTCCAGACCGGAGTAGAGGATGCGGTGAAGTTCTATCTGGCAGAGGACGAGAAGGAAGCGACGGAGATAATGGATGCCAGAGGTGCCAGGTACGTCTTTGCCGATTTCGGCATTGCCTATGGCAAGCTGCCCTCCCTCACAGAATGGGCGGATGAGGATATCAGCAGCTATATGGCCCTGGAGGAGTACGGCGCTCAGCTCTCAGCCAAACCCAAAGAGAGGTTCTTCAACACCACATTGGGCAAGCTCTATCTAGCAGACGGAACAGGCATGGGCCGGTTCCGCCTGATCCACGAGTCGAGCACTATCATGGGAAATGTAGGAAAGAGCAGGGTTATGATCTTCCAGTATGTTCCCGGAGCGTTGCTGAAAATCCACACTGGCCGGGATGGAAATGGCATGGCCTTGCTCAATATGACCTCCAATATAGATAGGAGGTTCGTCTACCTCAACCAGGCCACCTGGAATGGAGATGCACTTGAGGTAAGGGTCCCCTATTCCACAGAGAGAGAGCATGAGGTCCATGCAACTGACCCGTATATGGTGTTCTCAGTGCATGGAGACGATGTGAAGGCACAGATGGTTGAGGTGAGCGAGGAGGATGTTCTCCAGGGAAGAACCATTGATATCAACTTTTAAAAAAGAGAATTGCGCCGTTTCCGGCGCATTAATTTGATATTCTCGATTAGGGCTTATACGCAGGGCAGCCAATCAACGCTGATTTCGCCACAGGTGGAGTTGCCCCAGAGCTGGATGAACTTCTGAATGGCGAAGACGCCAGTCAGGTCCTCGACCGATCGGCCATACTCAGCATGCCGCCCTTTGAGCGCGCTGCTGGACTCGGGATCTCTGGAGATCCAGCCGATATGGGCCACACCGATTACATTGCTGTTTATGTTGGCCTCAAGGACACCGTTGCAGCAGGGAGTATCGGTCAGGGCATTGTATCCCCTGGTCTTGACCTCAGTGGTCTTCTGCAGGTGCTCAGCATGAGTGTACATCTCAGTCAGAACAGCACCTATCTTATAGTTCTGAACGCACAGCTTATCCACCCATTTCTGGTCATAGGTGCCGGTCTGATAGGAGACGGGCATGTACTCCAGCTCCTGCTCTGAGGTGAAGTTGATGTAATCCATTGGATAGCCGTTCGCCCATTCGCAAGCCATGTCCAAAGGCTGCCTCTCCGCCTCCAGCTCTATCCTGGAGAGGATCACATTTCCTGAGCCGGTCTGCTTCTCTACCAGCTTCTGGCCCTCATAGCCAGACTGGGTGGAGATGACCATCTCCAGGCTTCGATAACCCACCCCTTTTACAGACGATTTCTCGTACATGTAATTGGCAGCGCCTGCCATGCCTATTAGAGCCATGGCGATAACCGCTAGAACGATCATTTCTCTCTTCAATCCACACTACCTCCTTTTCTGCCCGGATGCTCTTGATTTAAGGATTTGCTGGCCGATATGATAATTCGATTCGGGCAGCCCGATATCCCCACAGTCCGGGAAGGTCACTCTCCTATAGAACCCTAACACCCGCTATGAGCTTCTCTGCAGCCTATTTTAAGGTTTTGGCTGAAATATTTGGGGCTGAATGTATATACATTTGAGAAAGAACGCAAATCGAATTGACTGAATAGAGCAAGAGAATTAATAAAAAATAAAAGAGTAGAGCTTATGCCTTTTGGCCGAAATTATTCAGCCTATTTACGAAGTTATAGCATGAGCTGCTCGTACAGGGACTGGCGACCGGCATCTTCTTGGAAGTATCGACTGCGGGAGTGGCTATTCCCTCGCAGTCTCCATTCTGACAGGCGGGCTCTGATTCAGCATTATTGCGGAAGAGAATCCTCCTGTTGATCTCAAAGGATCCGAAGTACTCCTCAATCTCTTTAAGGCTCTTCTGGCCGGGGATAGATTGCTTGGCATCTAAGAGGTAATATCCAGTGAAGTTATCCGCCGTCTGGAACTCAGCGGTCTTCTTCAAAGATCCAGTCTGATGCAGTGTGAAATCCTGGCTCTTGAACTCCATCTGCTGCAAATCATAGGTTTCCCGGATCTTGGAGCCGACCCCGCCGAATATGGCAGAGCTCTTGAAGCTCTCCGTTCCCACAAGTGCATCTCCAATGGCCACTGCATTGTAGTTATCGACTGCATCCTGCTCAACGAAGTTGGCATTCTTTCCCCTTGCATCATCCACCATGTACTCGTTCTTGACCAGAGCATCCACGCTGCCGCTGAATATCACGTCCTTGTTGGACTTGATACCAGATTCCATCGACCTCAGGTCCTTGTTCATCAGGAACTGTCCTGATCCACTGATAGCGGTCTCTGAGGCGTAGTCGTATGCCTGCACTCTGAACGTTGCCTCCCTAGAGGCTGAAGTGCGGCATTTGGCCGATGCCTCAACCGCAAACCTGTACTTCCCGGCTACGGCATTGATATCCGGCTGCACGGTCAGGGTTTGGGAGCGGGACCCTCCGGCAGGTATATTCATAGGGCTTCTGGTCCAGCCAAACCAATCCAGGGCGCAGTCCATTGGCTTGACGCAAACCTCAACATCTGCATCAGTTGAGCCCTCATTGGTTACAGTAACCACGAAGTCCAATTCCTTTCCCTGAGTGGTATATGACTTGTCCGCCTCCGATTCAGGCCCGGTTAGACTGACATCTACCGATAGAGCCCCGGAATCTCCTGAACAGGGACTGGGCAGATAGTTGGGAATGGATGGAGTAGAGGGACCCGACCAAGTGGCAGAAACATCACCCAACTCCATTCCCGGATCCTCAACCGTAGCCTGCACCTGGCATACTGTCAGGATCAACATTGCTATTGTAATGATCAGACATATTCTCATGGTAACCCCCTTTAAACAACATAAAAAAACTAGCCAGGCCATTTGACCTAGCAGTCTATGCCTTCACAAGGAGCGCGATGCTTCTCACGCACTGGATTTTCATGGAACTTCAATACCTTCTCAGCCTCGAATGTTCCGGTGAACATCTCATGAGCTTTGATATCCTTGTAGAATATCCTGTGCCATGTAGCGTCTGTGCCCCATGTGCCGTTGAAGGAATTCTTGGTCTCGATTCCCACCAGATGAGCGGGATTGCTGCCCATCAGGGCTGCAACAGCATCCTGATCCCTTCCCGCTTTCGCTAGCGAATCTACTAGCTTCTCAGGCGTCGTGCCTGGCGGGTTGTAGGGCGTGGTAGATGAGAAGAATGCGGTCTCATCCTGCTCCATCTCAGTAACCGAGAACAGCTCCTGCACATTCGCGCCGATGCCGCCATAGAACTCCTTGGAATTTAAGTAACGTCCGCCGGTCAATGGTGTCTGTCCGCTGTAGGTCATCTTGGTGTTCTGGACGAAGTTCAGGTTGGACTTATTTCCGCCGTTGACCGTGGAGATGTTCCTCTTGAGGACATCAGCATTCTGAGAAAATGCGGTCTCCTGATCCAGCTCAATGTCTCCATCCCCGGTCATGGTATCGAAGTACTCGAGAGCTATTTTTTTGTCTATTACCGAGTTAGCAACATCGATAATCCCTGAACCGGATACCTTATGGCTTTCACAAAATTGCTCATACTGCACTGGCGGTACCAGTGGTGGATTAGCCATTGTAATGCTACATAGCCCCACTAGGGCTACTGCAAGAACTGCTATCGTTACTCCCTTCATTATACATTTACCCCCGATGATTGATGTAACAGCTATTGATCCCTTTAGATCAGTAGCTATCCTGCCCGCATGCGCAGGACTTGAGCTACAATTGTAAGTTGATGCTTTTATTCGATATAAATGTATCTGTTCATAATAATGGTCATCCAAAGGCCGGTTCGTTGCAGAAGCTTCAACCAAACGCATGCCATTTTGAGATGACGACAAATCCCTGCTAATTAAAAAAAAGATCGAAATGAAGCCCGCCCAGCAGATCGCCGAGACGGGCCTATTTTAAAGATTTTTATTCACCCGATGTCGATAACGATCATCTACACGCAGGGCAGCCAGTCAACGCTGATTGCGCCGCAGGTGGAGTTGCCCCAGAGCTGGATGAACTTCTGAATGGCGAAGACACCAGTCAGATCCTCGACGGATCTGCCGTACTCAGCATGGCGGCCCTTGAGCAGCCTGTTGGGCTCAGGATCCCTGGAGAGCCAGCCGATATGGGCAACGCCGATGACGTTGCTGTTCAGGTTAGCCTCGAGGACACCGGTGCAGCAGTCCATTTTACAGCCGGTAGCATACCAAAGGCCGTCGTCGGGATTGTAATCCCATAGGTCTTCTATTCTCTCTTTTTTCCCGTAGCCTCTGGTCTTAACCTCGGTGGTCTTCTGCAGGTGCTCAGCATGGGTGTACATCTCAGTCAGCACAGCGCCGATCCTGTAGTTCTGCACGCACAGCTTCTCAACCCACTTCTGGTCATAGGTGCCTGTCTGGTAAGATACCGGCATGTACTCGAACTCAGCTTCCTTGGTGAAGTTGATGTAGTCCATATAACAGGAATTGGGATACATGCAAGGGAACTGCAGTCCTTCGGCAGTTATCTGTCTCTCAGCTTCCACCTCAGTCCTCTCGAGGATCACGTTTCCGGATCCGGACTCCTTCTCTACCAGCTTCTGGCCATGGAAGCCAGACTGGGTTTGAATGATCATCTCTACGTTCTTGTATCCAACGCCCTTGACCGATGCCTTTTCGTACATATAGTTAGCTGCACCGGCCATGCCTACTGCGGCCATGGCGACTATAATCAAAACAGCTATTAGTTTTCTCATTTCTTTCCCTCCTCCTTTACATGAGGATCGAAAGCTGCTATTGACAGCAACAAGTGATCCCTCAGTACATCACCCCGGCTGGATATACAGATCCTTTATCAAAGATCCAGGACCGTTCCACCTGAAGAGATGAAACCGCTCGGCCCCCTCCATCATATAAGCCAAAAGCGTTAAATGTCATCCTATCCGGCGTGAGGAGCCTGATTCCAGGATTACCATTAGATGTTACTTGAGCCATTGTCTCAGGCACAACATTTTTCATTAGATTAATGACATATAAAGCTATCGAGCAGGGTTAAGAGAATTTTATATTCCACGATTTCACCCCTCTTGCCTGTTTTTTCCCGAGAAGATCGCCCAATTGCTCAGAAGAGAACACTCAAAGGAACATCTAACAAAAATACAGGCGTAAGAAGCAGGTTATATGATTTTAAAAATATTGCATAGGCCCCAGGCCTCATAGCCTGAGGTCATGTTCCTTTTTACAGTCTTAATCTAATTTAAATGCAGGGCAGCCAGTCAACGCTGATTGCGCCGCAGGTGGAGTTGCCCCAGAGCTGGATGAACTTCTGGATGGCGAAGACACCAGTCAGGTCCTCGACGGATCTGCCGTACTCAGCATGGCGGCCCTTGAGCAGCCTGTTGGGCTCGGGATCCCTGGAGAGCCAGCCGATATGGGCAACGCCGATGACGTTGCTGTTCAGGTTAGCCTCGAGGACACCGGTGCAACAATTGCCGTTGTTTGTCGGCTCACTGCATACGTTCTGGTAGCCTCTGGTCTTGACCTCGGTGGTCTTCTGCAGGTGCTCAGCATGGGTGTACATCTCAGTCAGCACAGCGCCGATTCTGTAGTTCTGCACGCACAGCTTCTCAACCCACTTCTGGTCATAGGTGCCTGTCTGGTAAGAGACTGGCATATACTCGAACTCAGCTTCCTTGGTGAAGTTGATGTAGTCCATTGCACAGGTATTGGGATATATGCAGGGCATCTGAAGTCCATCAGCAGTCAACTGTCTCTCAGCTTCCAGCTCAGTCCTCTCGAGGATCACGTTTCCGGATCCGGACTCCTTCTCTACCAGTTTCTGGCCATGGAAGCCAGACTGAGTGGAAATGATCATCTCTACGTTCTTGTATCCAACGCCCTTGACCGATGCCTTTTCGTACATATAGTTAGCTGCACCGGCCATGCCTACTACGGCCATGGCGACTATAATCAAAACAGCTATTAGTTTTCTCATTTCTTTCCCACCTCCTTTACATGAGGATCGAAAGCTGCTCGTGACAGCAACAAATGATCCCTCAGTACATCACCCCGGCTGGATATACAGATCCTTGATCAAAGATCCAGGACCGTTCCACCTGAAGAGATGAAACCGCTCGGCTCCGCTCTGCTCCAGCACATAAGCCAAAAGCGTTAACTGTCATCCTATCCGGCGTGAGGCGCCTGATTCCAGGATTACCACTAGATATCTCTTGAGCTATTGTCTCAGGCACAACCTTCCTCATTAGATTACTGACATATAAAGCTATCGAGCAGGGATAAGAGAATTTTATATTCCACGATTCCGCCTCTCTTGCCTGTTTTCTCCCGGTGAGATCGCCCAATTGCTCAGAAGAGAACACTCAAAGGAACATCTAACAAAAACCTAGGCACAAGACGCAGGTTATATGATTTTAAAAATATTTCATAGACCTCAGGCCTCATAGCCTGAGGTCATATTCCATTCTAATTTAATTTATACGCAGGGCAGCCAGTCAACGCTGATTGCGCCGCAGGTGGAGTTACCCCAGAGCTGGATGAACTTCTGAATGGCGAAGACACCAGTCAGGTCCTCGACGGATCTGCCGTACTCAGCATGGCGGCCCTTGAGCAGCCTGTTGGGCTCGGGATCCCTGGAGATCCAGCCGATATGGGCAACGCCGATGACGTTGCTGTTCAGATTAGCCTCGAGGACACCAGTGCAACAATTGCCGTTGTTTGTCGGCTCACTGCATACGTTCTGGTAGCCTCTGGTCTTGACCTCGGTGGTCTTCTGCAGGTGCTCAGCATGGGTGTACATCTCAGTCAGCACAGCGCCGATTCTGTAGTTCTGCACGCACAGCTTCTCAACCCACTTCTGGTCATAGGTGCCTGTCTGGTAAGAGACTGGCATATACTCGAACTCAGCTTCCTTGGTGAAGTTGATGTAGTCCATTGCACAGGTATTGGGATATATGCAGGGCATCTGAAGTCCATCAGCAGTCAACTGTCTCTCAGCTTCCAGCTCAGTCCTCTCGAGGATCACGTTTCCGGATCCGGACTCCTTCTCTACCAGTTTCTGGCCATGGAAGCCAGACTGAGTGGAAATGATCATCTCTACGTTCTTGTATCCAACGCCCTTGACCGATGCCTTTTCGTACATATAGTTAGCTGCACCGGCCATGCCTACTACGGCCATGGCGACTATAATCAAAACAGCTATTAGTTTTCTCATTTCTTTCCCACCTCCTTGATTTACCATCAATGCTTAGGATCTAAGCCGTCCGCAGAGGCCCAAATCCAATGACACCATACGACAACGAGTCCAAATTCCCAGCATAAGACCATGCTCATGCAGAGCAACCTGGATTTCGCTTGGGGTATGGAGTACCTGATCCTCATGCTTCTCGGCTTGTATTTGAGTATTTTGCTCAGGCACGAGCACCCTATACCGCCTTCTGGAATATAAACATATCGGGCTTTTATAGGAAAAAAACGATATCAATTGGTCATATGCCCTTTAAGGATATGACAATATCCTCTCTTTGGATCAGCGGGATTCTGTTCGAAAATGACGGGCATCTTCACCGGAGAAAAGGCCATTATTGCGCGCCATAGCCCTGATAAGAGGCCCCGTTCCAGGAATCTCGCAGGAGCGGCGCAGGGCCGATCTTGGGGAAGAGTATGGTAAAATGCTCCGGCCGGGATTTGGACCCGAGTCTTCGGCTTGAAAGGCCGAAATGATTGGCCGGGCTACACTACCGGAGCAACTGGTGACGGGCGATATAATCAATCAGCCTGGCCCTCTCCCCATGAGATCGACCAGATATATCTACATTTCTGATGGCTTGGGGATTTTGAGTAGTCCCGGGCGGATTCGAACCGCCGTCGCGGGCTCCAAAGGCCCTCAGGATTGACCTCTACCCCACGGGACTATATCTTTTAGCCTCTACTAGCCGCCAAGGCCATTGCTCTTGGAGGCTTTGGCCCTTGTTCTCCGCATAAGATATATATTCCCTTTCCCGGAGGATCTGGGTAGATGAAGCTGCTCACCAAGAATCATATGAGCCAGCGCAGGCTTATAGAGATCCTCAGGGTGATCGAGGGCGCCGGCATACCAGTGGGAGCGAGGGCGATCTCAGACATCCTTTGCAGCCGTGGCTATGATCTGGGTGAGAGAGCGGTGCGCTACAACCTCAAAATCCTGGATGAGCTGGGATTCACCAGGAAGAAGGGGTACAGTGGTCGGGTTATTACCTCTCTGGGCTCCAGGGAGCTGAGCGATGCGCTCATAGACGACCGAATTGGATTTGTGAATACCAGGATTGAAGAGTATATGTATAAGAGCAACTTCGATCCCTGCAGCGGCCAGGGCCAGGTCATCGCCAATACCAGCATAGTGGATAAGGCAGATGCTGAGGAGGTCTTGGATATGCTCGGTCGCGCCTTCGACCAGGGCTATACGATAAGCCGCCGTGTATTGATCCTGGACGAAGGAGATGCGATTTCTACCCTGGAGGTGCCCGCTGGATCCCTGGGATTGGCTACGGTATGCAGCATAACCATGGATGGAATCCTGATGAAGAAGGGAATTGCGGTCCTCACCAGCTTCGCTGGCCTGGCAAAGATCAAGGAAAAACAGCCAATTGAGTTCACCGACCTCATAGCTTATGCCGGATCCTCCCTGGACCCGGTGAAGGTTTTCATGGGGCGGAAGGTGACGAGCGTTGCCAATGCCATCCGCTTGGGTTCGGGAAGAGTGCTGGCCAATGTTCGGGAAATTCCCGTTGCGGCGGCTGGCCATGCTCTGGAGCTGCTGGAGGCATCCCGATCCGCGGGCTTTGGCGGCCTCATAAAGGTAGGAGGTCCTGCTGAGCCGATACTGGGCTGCCCTGTAGCTGCGGGAAAAATCGGCATAGCCTTTTACGCTGGTGTTAATGGGGCGGTGGCCGCGGAGGAGATGGGGGCGAGAATGAAGACACTGCCCATATCCATGCTCGTGGACTATTCACGGATGACCGATCTGGACAGACCTTGAATGAAGCCCATCATTTAAAGCTAAAAGACAAGATAAGGTTTTATAGGGCATTGATCCCTAGACTCAAAGTCACATTTCATTGATGAGGAAGAACGATGGATTTTAGAGTTGTAGTCTCAGATCCCAAGAGCGGAAAAGCCTATCAGGTAGAGCTTAAGGATCCGGGAGCAGGCAAGCTTCTGGGGAAGCATATCGGCGACAAGATAGAAGGAGATATATTGGGCATGCCAGGATACTCGATGCAGGTCACAGGCGGCAGCGATCGCGAGGGATTTCCCATGCGCGCAGACCTGCCGGGCACCAAGAGAAGGAAGATCCTCCTCTCCACTGGAACTGGCTATCATCCCGTTGCTGAAGGGAAAAAGAAGAGGAAGAGCATCCACGGAAGGGATATCTCTCCTGATGTCGGCCAGATAAATGTCAAGGTAGTGGAGTCGGGGGCCAAATCCCTGGAGGAGCTGCTCGGCAAGGCTCCCAAAGAAGAGAAGGCAGAATAGTCGATAGCAAAGGACGGGTCGGCCGTCCTATTGCGTTTTTATTATCGATTTGATCCCGATCAGAGCGATCCAGGCTCTGGGATCTGGCCGTCGCGGAGGCAGTCCGATCCTCCTTTGGGCGGTCTGATCGCTCTTATTAATAGATATTATGTTACTTCTCACCATATTATTCGGCTCTTCGCTGAATTATGTGGGTGAGGCCCAGCAGAGAATATGGCCTCTGTTCCTCTGTGTCTCTGTGGTTGGGTCATAACATAGCGGTTCACCACAGAGGCGAAAAGATACAGAGAATTACCGAATCAAGTTCACCCATAGCAAATAGCGAGGAGCCTATTATTCTTTATCGCTCCGATCGCCATCAGCCCAATGGCGCGATCGGAGAGGCGATGGTATCTGCGCGCGCATCACCGATTTCATCTGCTCAGGGCTCAGGGCGGCAAAAAGGGCATTGATGAGCCGGTCGCTCCTCATGGCTACATCCACCATCTTCCTGATCTGCACCGACCTGTCCAGCTCCCGGCCGAACTCCTGGCCAATGCTCGATAGATACTCCTGTAGAGGCGTCCCCGACTGCAGATGATCAATGGCAGACTGGCCGGCGATCCTCCCCGCCACCACGGCAAGGGGTATGCCTCCCCCGCTGGTGGCCAGCACGTGTCCGGCAGCATCCCCCGCCAGGATCATATTGCCCTTCTGGATCGAACCTACAGTTCCGCCCGCGGGAACCAGGCCGCGCATCACCGCCAGCACCTCGCCCGAGGCCAGCTTCTTCGAGGCCTGAGGATGATCCTGCACAAATCGCTGCAGAACGTCGGAAAGCCTCTGGCCGGATAGGTAAGATGCGCGCACCCCCACCCCCACATTGGCTCTATCCGGGCCCAGGGGAATTATCCAGGCATAGCCGCCGGGAGCGTATCTCGCCGAGAAGAACATCTCTGCCGCATCGCTATCGATATCCACATCCGTCATCTCGTACTCTTGGCATATGCCCACCTCCTGGGCGGGATTTCCCATATAGCGGGAGACGGTGGAGCTGGGGCCATCTGCACCTATTATCATCTGAGGCCGGAGCCTCACAGCATAATGGCCGAAGAGCTCCAGGCCGCCTTCCACCAACGTCGCCCGGGTGGCGGGAAGGATCCTGGCACCGGCGCGAGCGGCTTGGGAGGCAAGATGGCGATCGAAGGCCCGTCGGTCTATAACCCTCCCCGCGACAGCAAACTCTTTGCTCTTGCCCGAAGGAGAATAGATCCGCTGCAACTGGGTACGATGCAATATGCAATGCTCGGGAATCTCCCTTAAGGCATCCGGGAGCCCGGCGCGAGGCAGCAGGGCCTCCAGCTCCCAGGCCTCCGGAAGAAATCCGCCGCACTGGACGGGGCTACCTATCTCGCTCTTCCTATCGATGAGCACCACATCCAGATCTCGGGCGGCTACAAGGGCAGCGGTGCTTCCTGCAGGCCCCGCACCCACCACTGCCAGCTGTATATCTTCTCTCATGTCCTTGGTGATGCTTGCAGGCCAAGCTCCAGCAATACCTCTCCTATCTCCTGATAGGCAATGACCAGCTCATCCCTCTGGCGGTCGCCTTCCTCCAGCCTCGGCTCTGAATTGAGCCAGATCTGCCGGGAGGTGCCATGCACCATCTTGATGCAGGCCTGCATATCAGCCTGGCTGAGGCGGTAGGCGACATGGCTCCCGGTGGGAGTGAACCAGACGGGATGCCTCTCTTGAAGCTTCTCTATAAAGGGCTTCCACATCAGCAATTGATGCCCTGCCTCTTCATGGGCCCTGGAGTACTCAATGGTCAGTCTGAGATGAATGCGATCTCCTGCCGACTTCTCTTCGATATCCGATGCTATTTTCAAATAGTCAGGGTTCGTCCTGTCCGCTCGGGGAAGATCGCCCTGGAAGACCCGTTCTGCGATATCGGGAAAAAATGGCGCGAGGCGGATATCCTCCGCCTGCCGGGTGGCCAATGACACCCCTACGAAGAAGAGGGCGCTCAAAGATAAGCCGACCAAGACGCCGTGCTCAACCATATAGGGGGAGATGCTGTCTAATGGCGCCTTCAGCCAGAACTGCTCATAGGATACGAGAAGGATCTGGGTTCCACCGCCCGCCACCAGGGCCGCCATAGCTCCCCACTTCGTGGCCCGTTTCCAGTAAAGCCCCCCGATAATGGGAAAGAAGTAAGATGTCGTGCCGATGACCGTGGCGATGATCACCGCATCCATGATGCTGTCCACATTCAGAGCGATGAGTGCCGATATGAAGACCATGATCACAATCAGAATCCTGTTCAGAATCAGCATCTCTTTCACCGTGGCTGTTGGCCAGAGGTGCCGCTGGACCAGGTCTCGGGAGAGGCATGATGCCCCCGAGGTGGCGAACGTATCTGTGCAGGACATGGATGCCGCAGCAAAGCCAATGGTCAGGAGGCCTAAGAGCCATCCAGGAACGTTATCGCTTATGATCCGGAGATAAAGCATCTCCGCTTCCATCTCATTCCCTGGCCGGGGATAGATCACCGAGAGGCCTATGGCAGCGAGAAGGCAGAAAGAATATATCAGGACCAACAGGGTGGCGCCAAGCAGAAGCCCTCTTTTCGCGGAGCGATCATCGCGAGCTGCCCAGACCTTCTGCCAGGGATCCTGTTCTGCCACCCAGCCGGGCACCAGGGCCACTATGAAAACCAGGGCACCCAATATGCCGCCCATGGAGAAGATATCCCACCAGTCGGCGCCCAGCATTGAGGAGGCAGCGATGAGGGAGACCCCCTCATTCGCAGACAGGCCTAAAGCCATATGGGCCACATAGGCGGCAAGGCCGGCCAGCAGTATATACTGTACCATATCCGTCCAGACCACCGCCCGAAAGCCGCCCACACCGACGTAAAGGGCCACAGAGACGGCCATGATGGCAATGGCGAAGATGGGCTCTATGCCGAAGAAGGTCCCCAACACCATTTTAAAGCCGATGAAATCAGTAACCGAGAAGAGTATCATCATAATGGTCACAGCGATGGCCACAGGCGCTCTGATCATGGGGTCGTACCTTATCTCCATGAGCTCGGGCTGGGTCAGAGCAGGTATATTCTTGATCCTTCCCGATATGGCGGCGATGATGGCCAGGCCAGCGATATTCGGGAATACCCAGATCCAGATCGAGCCAATGCCATAGAGGAGGAAAAGCCCTGTGGCCAAGAGCAGCGCGCTGGCCGTGGTCCATGCTGAAGCAGCAGCAAGTCCTATGCTGATTGGTCCCAGCTCTCGTCCCGCCAACCAGAAGTCGGTCTCCGACCTCTGCCTGCGGGAGAAATACAGGCCGATTCCAAGCAAGATCGCTATGTAAATTGCCAGGAATACCAGGAACAATGAATAGGCATCCATGATTTTCAAACACCATCTGGCGGCAAGTATCTGGAGGTATTTAACAGCAACTACTTAAGCGCAAAAGTGGCAGAGGCGAAGGAGGTTTTGGATATGAGAAGCGATGTCACCAAGGTAGGCAGAGAGAGAGCGCCTCATCGGGCTCTTCTCAAAGCTACCGGCCTGTGCGATGAGGAGATTCGTCGTCCCTTCATCGGCGTTGTGAACTCCAGTAACGATTTCATACCCGGCCACATTCATCTCGATCGACTGGGGGAAGCGGTTAAAGCAGGTATCCTCTCTGCCGGAGGAGTTCCATTTGAATTCCAGACCATCGGGGTCTGCGATGGCATAGCCATGGGCCACAAAGGAATGAGATATTCTCTGCCCAGTCGCGAGCTGATCGAGGACACCATTGAGATCATGGCCGAGTCCCACCAGCTCGACGGCCTGGTGATGATCCCCACCTGCGATAAGATCGTGCCCGGACATATCATGGCCGCGGGGAGGCTGGACCTGCCCACCATCGTGGTCACGGGCGGTCCGATGATGCCCGGCTTTGCCTGCGACAAGGAGCTTGACCTGATCAATGTCTTCGAGGAATGGCAGAAAGGAGGCGAGACCCTGGATGCCCTGGAGGATATGGCATGTCCTGGCGCAGGCTCCTGTGCTGGCCTATTTACCGCCAATACCATGGCCTGCCTCACCGAGGCCATGGGCCTCTCCCTGCCCGGATGCGCTACCGCCCATGCGGTCGATGCGCGAAAGATCCGTCTTGCTAAGCTCTCTGGAATGAAGATCATGGAGCTGGTGGAAAAGGGCATAACCGCCCGCCAGATAGTCACAGCAGCCTCTCTGGATAACGCCATCCGGGTGGACATGGCCATTGGAGGATCGACGAACACAGTTCTGCACCTGATGGCGATCGCAGCGGAGTTTGGCCTGGACCTCGATATCGAGCGCTTCGATCAGCTCAGCCGCGAGACGCCCCATCTGGTCAACCTCAGGCCGGGCGGGCCTCACCACATCATCGACCTGGAGAGGGCAGGAGGGGTTCCGGCCGTCATGAGCGCCCTTCGCTCTCGACTGGACCTGGATGCCCTGACCGTTACCGGCCAGAGGGTGGGCGAGAACCTGGACTCATTCAAATTGATCAACCCCCTCACCAACTCCCGGGTCATAAGCACTATCAGCTCACCTGTGCATGCCGAAGGGGGCATAGCTATACTCTTTGGCAGCCTGTCCCCGGAGGGATCCGTGGTCAAGCAGACCGCAGTATCCCCATCCATGCTCGTCCATTCCGGCCCGGCAGTGGTCTATGATAGCGAAGAGGCTTCTATGGCCGGCATAGTAGGAGGAGAGGTAAAGCCCGGAGATGTGGTGGTGATAAGATACGAGGGGCCCAAAGGAGGTCCAGGAATGCGAGAGGCTCTGGCGCCCACCTCTGCCATCGCTGGGGCAGGGATGAGCGAATCCGTCGCCCTGATAACCGATGGCCGGTTCAGCGGAGGCACCAGAGGCCCCTGCATCGGCCATGTCTCTCCTGAGGCAGCAGTAGGCGGTCCCATCGCTCTAGTCCGGCCTGGTGATATGATCAGCATAAATATCCCTGCTCGCAAGCTCGATCTGCTGGTGGACCCCGCGGAGCTGGAGCGGAGGAGAGGCGAATGGAGGATGCCAGATATGCCGGAGAACGCCATAAAGACCGGAGTTCTGGCGCGTTACAGGAAGTCGGTGACCTCGGCCAGCATGGGCAGCGTACTCAGATGACGGGAATCAGGTGCTTCGTAGCGGTGGATCTCCCAGAGGAGATGCGCGAAAAGGTCGGACCACTGCAGAGCAAGATAGCCACGGAGGGCTTGCGGCTGGTCCGGCCGGATCTGGTCCATGTCACCATCAAGTTCCTGGGGGATGTGCCCGCGGAAAAAGTGGAGAGGGTCAAAAAGGCTCTGGCTGCGGTCAGGGCGGCCCCCTTCACTGCCCGCTTAGTGGGTATGGGCGCATTTCCTGGAAGATCGGTGCGCGTGGTCTGGCTGGGCCTGGAAGGGGACTTCTCCCTGCTATCAGCTAATGTACAAGCGGCCACAGAATCCCTGGGATTTCCCCCGGAGGAGCGGGGTTTCACCCCCCATGTGACAATAGGAAGGGTGGGCAGGCCCAATGCCGGGACCAGCCGGGAGCTTCTGGCGAAGATCGGCCTGCAGTCTACAGTGGACCTGGGAAGCTTCACTGTAGAGGAATTCTATCTCAAAAAGAGCACACTGACCCCCGGAGGACCCATCTACGAAGACCTGGCAGAGTTCCCTCTCTGAGATTCGAGAACTGGTGCTGAGCCAGGTCCGGCCCAGCCCGAAAGAGAGAGAGAGGCTTCGTCTTATCTCCAGGGAGATCATAGCAAAAATCGAGCGTCTGGCAGAAGAGAGAGGCATGGTCCTCCAGGCCATGCTGGTGGGCTCGGCGGCCAGAGACACTTGGCTGGCCCAGGATCATGATCTGGACATTTTTTTGGGTGTGCCGGAGAATAACGACCTGGGCGAAGCCATGGAACTGGCCAGGCTGGTTGCCCCGGAGCACGAGGAGAGGTACGCCGAGCATCCATATGTCCATGCTCGGGTGGATGGCTTCGAGGTGGATCTGGTTCCCTGCTATCTGGTCGATGATGCCAGCCGGCTGAAGTCCGCGGTGGACAGAACCCCATTTCATACCAGATATATCAAGGGCAAGATCGCCGGCCTGGAGGATGATGTCCTCCTTTTGAAGCAGTTTCTCAAGGGAATAGGGGTCTACGGCTCAGAATTGAAGACGGGCGGCTTTTCCGGCTACCTGGTGGAGCTGCTGGTGATACTCTATCGCTCTTTTCCCGATGTTCTCCGGGCCGCCTCTCACTGGAGGCCCGATACCGTCCTGGACCTGGAGGGAGAGGGAAAGAAGCTGCATGATGAGCCTCTGACGGTGGTGGATCCCGTGGACCCCAACCGGAACGTGGCCGCGGCGCTGACCCTGGACAAGATGCTCCTTTTCAGTGCCGCATCCCGCTCGTTTCTCGATCGGCCCAGCCTGGAGTTCTTCTTCCCCCGCGAAGATGAGCCTCTCTCCGATGAGGAGGCTCAAGCCAGGATGGATGCGCGAGGGACAATGCCCCTCATTCTCCAGTTCCAGGCCCCTGATGTGGTTGAGGATGTCCTCTACCCCCAGATGCGCAAAGCGGAAGAATCCATCAGGGCGCTCTTGACTCGAAAAGGCTTTTTAATACTGCGCAGCGATGTCCTCGCCTATCGCGACAGGGCGGTGATGCTCTTTGAGATGGAGGGCTGGGAGCTCTCAAGAGCATGCCGCCGAACGGGCCCGCCCGTCTGGGAGGCGGAGCATGTGGCCCGCTTCCTGGCCGTCCATCCCCATCCCCTATCAGGACCTTACATCAAGGAGGGCAGAGTGGTGGTGGAAGAATCCCGCAAACACAATTGCGCTCGGGATCTCCTGGCAGCAGAGCTGGAGGGGCTGTCACTGGGAAAGCACCTCTCCGAGGCCATTCGCAGAGGACACAAGATATACGCCGGTCAGGAGATCCTGGAGATCAGGGATCGAGAGTTCAGGATATTCCTGGCCCAATACCTCGATGCTCGGGCCCCCATATATTGAGGGCTTACAGGCTTTTTCGCCCAGGCTAAAAGCACTTCCAGTAGACCTTATGAATGCTCTTTATCTCATCGATCCGCCGGGCGACCTTGGGGTCGAATCCGTGAATATCCGGAACATCACCCTGAAAAGCCCTTATCTGGGCCACAATGGCCTCCGCCTGGGCGAAGAGGTTGTAGCCTCCCTCCAGGACGGCTGCCACCCTTCCGTTTGAGCAGATATCCGCAACCTCCTTAACCACTCCGGCGATGGCGGCAAATCCGCTGGCTGTCAGGCCCATCCCGCCCAGAGGATCATCCTTATGCGGATCCTGGCCTGCCGAGACCAGGACGATATCAGGAGAGAACTCGATGGCTATTGGCTTTAATATCTCCCGGTAGGCCATCAGATAGCCCTCGTCCCCGGTGCCCGAGGGCAGGGGCACATTCACATTAGTCCCCTCTGCGCCGCCCTCCCCGACGTCGTTCATTCTGCCCGTGCCCGGATAGTGGGGGAATTGGTGGGTGGAGAAATACAGCACCGAACGATCAGAGTAGAATATGGCATTGGTCCCATTACCATGGTGAACATCCCAATCCACTATCAAAACCTTCTCGAGATCCCTGGACTGGGCATGCTTTGCCGCTATGGCCACATTATTGAAGACGCAAAAGCCCATGCCGCGATTGGGCATGGCATGGTGGCCGGGCGGCCTGACCAGGGCAAAAGCTCCCCTATGGCCTTCAATCACCGCATCCACGGCAGCAATGGCGCCACCCGCTGCCATGAGGGCGGCATCAAAAGAGTCTTTGGAGAGGATGGTATCGATATCGAGGTGGCCGCCTCCCCGCTCGCATATGGCCTTCACCTGATCTATATAATTCCGCCCGTGTATTGCCTCGACTTGCTCGATCGTCGCGGGTTTCGGCGTGATGCACTCAATATCCAGTCCTTCGGATTCGATTCTATCCAAGATTGCCGTCAGGCGTTCCTTTCTCTCAGGATGTCCATCGGTATCGTGCAATAGATAGATGGGATGATAGACCAGGGCGAACTTCCCTTCACTCATATTTGCATATAATACCGCATCTCGTAAAACGATTTTCCCTTTAAAAATCAAAATTTTTTAATATTTTGGAAGATAATGTATTCAGAAAGAATACGAAGAGTATGATCAGTGTTTCCTCATTCGCATCAACCCGATTGCCTATACGATATACATCGATGCATAAAGGCCCGTTGTAGATGGCAAAAATCCTCTTGTTCGATCCTATCGATCAACTCTCTCCGGGGGTTGCTGCTGCCTCTTTGAGCTGATATCCTCAATCTGCTCCATTTCTTATTTTCTATCTTCTCTCATCCATTGCGGCCTTTCTCGTTTATCCAGATCAAAGAATAAGCTTTTAAACAAGGCAGATAATGCAGGCTTTGAGCCTAGCAAAGCTCTTTGGTCAACCTCTTAGCTCTGTGTGGGAAAGACCAGCACCAAGCTGCTATCATTGACCAAAAAAGATATAATAGGGAAATACTCTATCACTACCCTATAGTCCCTTATGGGATTAGGAGGGTGACGTAGCTATACACATGTCAGAGATGCGCCCGAAAGCAATGGCAATGCAGGAGATACCGTGCGCCATGCCTTTAGCGGGCGGTTTGAGATGTTATTCAGGCAATAGTTTTAAGAATAATCAGACTGTATGCTGCTAAAAGTGATCATGAAGGGTAAATAGGAGGTTAAAAGATGAAGAAATTGGCTGCAATTACATTTACATCGATGGTGCTATTACTGGCAACAGCGATGGCAGTAGGAGCGGCTGACAGTGTCGAGATTCGCGGGAAGGTCGCCACAGGGACCGACACCTGGACCGCGGACGACTTTGCCGGCTTCTACTACGATCTTGATGACGACATCAAGACCGAGGAACTGACAGCAACCGTGACCGAGGGCAATAAGCTCATGGAGCCTGATGGCGTCGTATACACCACCAAGGTCATGGCAGACGACTTCGACTATGAGGCCTGGGGATCCTACAATGTCATCGGCTTTATGGCCGACAAGTACTTTGCAGGATACATAGACACCCCAGATTCGGTTGAAGATGTACTCTTCGAGGAGTCCGACGACGAGAATGTTCTCTCCGATGAGCAGCTTCTCAAGATCCTGATGGACAACGACGATGAGAGAACGGTCACCTCCGGCACACCTCTGGCTATGGAAGAGGGCTATGAGCTGTCCATTGCAGCCATCGATATCGATGGTAACAAGGTCTATCTCGAGCTCTCCAAGGACGGAGCTGTTGTGGACAGCAAGGTCATCTCCCCATCCAAAGATGGCGCCACAATGAAGGACAAGACCTACTACTACAAGAAGGATATCGGCGACTCCAAGGATGTAGTCATCGTCGCTGCTCACTTCAAGAATGCCTTCCGTGGTGCCGAGCAGAACCTGGCAACCATAGATGGACTGTGGCAGCTCTCTGACAACCCAAGGGATGTCTCTGAGAACACCGAGTACGACAAGATGACCATCCAGACGGTCACCGCCGACAGCATCATGATGAACAATGAGGACAACGATATCACCCTTAGCAAGAACAAGGATATCACCCTCATGCCTGGCGTCTCCATCAGGACCGCTGATGCCGATGAGCTCAGATACTACCTCTACAAGGAGATCACCGAGCCAGGAACCTATGAGATCAGGGGCAATGTGGCCACTGATACCTTCACCTGGACTGCCGACAACTTCGCTGGATTCTACTACGATATCGATGACAACATCAAGACCGAAGAACTGGTCGCAACCATATCCGAGGGCAATAAGCTCCTTGAGCCTGATGGCGTAGTATATACCACCAAGGTCATGGCAGACGACTTCGAATATGAGCCATGGGGATCCTACAACGTCATTGGCTTCATGGCCGAGAAGTACTTTGCCGGATACATAGACACCCCAGATACCACTGATGATGTCCTCTTCGAGGAATCCGACGACGAGAATATCCTCTCAGATGAGCAGCTTCTCCAGATCCTGGTAGACAACGATGATGAGAGAACAGTGACCTCCGGCACACCTCTGGCTCTGGAAGAGGGCTATGAGCTGTCCATTTCAGCCATCGATATCGATGGTAACAAGGTCTACCTCGAGCTCTCCAAGGACGGAGCAGTTGTGGACAGCAAGGTCATCTCCCCATCCGCTGACAACGCTGGAATGAAGGACAAGACCTACTACTACAAGAAGGATATCGGCGACTCCAAGGATGTAGTCATCGTCGCTGCTCACTTCAAGAACGCCTTCCGCGGCGCCGACCAGAACCTGGCAACCGTTGATGGACTGTGGCAGCTCTCTGACGCCCCCAAGGATGTCTCTGAGAACACCGAGTACGATAAGATGACCATCCAGACGGTCACCGCCGACTCCATCACCATGGATATTGAGGATAACGATATCACCCTCAGCAAGAACAAGGATATCAGCCTCATGCCTGGCGTCTCCATCAAGACCGCCGATGCCGATGAGCTCAGATACTACATCTACAAGGAAGCAACCATCGAGGGAGAGGAAGAAGTAGCAGAGGAGGAGACCGCTGTAGTCACTCCTGTCAATGATACCGAGAAGGTTGTAGAAGAGGCTAAGGAAGCCGTCGAGGAAGCCAACAAGACGGTAGAGGAAGCTGAGGAAGTAGTTGAAGAGGCCAAAGAAGAGGTAGCTGAAGCTGAAGCCCATGCTGAGGAAGCTGCAGAGGCAACCGCTAACCAGACACCTGGATTTGGCAGCATCTTCGCCCTGACTGGCCTTCTGGCAGTCGCTTACCTCGTCCTGAGCAGGAGAGACTGAAAGATCAAATAGCTGGAGGAGCTGGGCTTCTCCAGAACTATCTCTTTTTTTTATTTTCATTTAATTCATATCATCACTATTGCGTTTGGTTTTTCTGTGGGGTAAGGCCCTAACCATCTGCCAATAATTTGAGCTCCCCAAAAAAGATGGCCTCGACGGGACGAATAAGTATTACATCTCGTATTCACATATATTGGGGCAGAATAGGTGGTGATTGTCCATGCAGAGCACTCAAGAAGCCCAATTCTGGAGAAGGCCGGATCAGGAGTCGGAGGACGTGAACTGCAGCCTCTGCTATCAGAACTGCCGCATCCGTCCCGGCAAGAGAGGAATATGCGCGGTGCGTGAGAATCAAGGTGGAATGCTAATGACGCTGGTCTATGGAAACCTCATTGCTGCCAATGAGGACCCCATTGAAAAGAAGCCATTCTTTCATTTCCTTCCCGGCAGCCTGGCCTACTCCATAGCCACTGTGGGCTGCAACTTCCGCTGTCTGCACTGCCAGAACGCAGATATCTCCCAGCTTCCTCATGAGACCGGCAAACTGCCGGGCAATTACGTTCCCCCTGAGGATGTGGTAGCGGGGGCAGTCTCCAGGGGTTGCCAGTCCGTTGCCTATACCTATACCGAGCCCACGATCTTCTTTGAGTACGCCTATGATGTGGCCAGATTGGCTCGAGCTTCCAAACTGCGCAATGTCTTTGTAAGCAACGGCTACATTGGCCAGGATGCGGCGGATAAGATCATTCCCCTCCTGGATGGCATCAACATCGACCTGAAAGGAGATGATGAGTTCTACCGCAAGGTGTGCAAGGCAAAGCTCGATCCGGTAAAGAGCAACATCGAGAAGTTCTGGCGGGCAGGGGTCTGGGTGGAGGTCACAACCCTGGTCATCCCAGGCTATAATGATTCAGTTGAGGTGCTGACCGATATGGCAGGGTTCCTGGCCGGGATCAGCCGGGATATGCCCTGGCATGTATCCGCCTTCTACCCCACCTACAAGCTGCTGGATGCACCGCCCACCGGAATAAAATCGATAAAAAGAGCCCTTAACATCGGACGGGAGGCGGGATTGAAGTACGTTTATGCCGGAAACATCATCGGAGAGAGCGAGAGCACCATATGTCCGGATTGCGGCTTCGTCCTAATCGAACGCCGCGGATACAGGGTCATGAAAAACTCGGTGACCGAAGGGCGCTGCCCCAACTGCAAAGCTGCGGTGGCAGGAGTCTGGTCCTGACAAAATCTTAATATCTGACCCGCTCCGACTCTGCTCCATATGCCATTTTGCACTGTAGAGGAGGCGATCTCCGATATCCGCGCCGGTCGCTTCATAATAATATTGGACGACGAGAACCGGGAGAACGAGGGGGACCTGATGATGGCAGCGGAGAATGTGACCCCGGAGGCCATCAATTTCATGGCCCGCTTTGGCCGGGGTCTGATATGCATGCCGATGACCGCCGAGCGCCTTCGCGAGCTGGACATTCCCCTGATGACCAGCCAGAACACCGAGTCCATGGGCACCGCGTTTACCGTTTCGGTGGATGCCAGAATCAATACCACCACCGGCATTTCCGCATTCGACCGGGCGACGACCGTTCATGCCCTGATCGATCCTGTGACCAGACGAAACGATATTGTCACCCCCGGCCATCTGTTCCCCCTGCAGGCCAAAGAGGGGGGAGTTCTGCGGCGGACGGGGCATACGGAGGCCTGCGTCGATCTGGCCCGGCTGGCAGGGCTCCAGCCCGCTGGGGTGATTGTGGAGATCATGAACGATGACGGCACCATGGCCCGGCTCCCACAGCTCGAGCGCTTCGCCCAGGAGCACGGCCTGAAGATGCTGACCATCGAGAGCCTGATCCGCTACAGGATGCAATATGAGAAGCTCGTCTGCAGGATCTCCGAGGTGAGCATGCCCACGGAGTACGGCCTCTTCACCGCCATTGGCTATGAGTCCGTCCTGGACGGACAATGCCATATCGCTCTGGTAGCAGGAGACCCCACCTGCCCTGATGCCCTGGTCCGGGTCCACTCCGAATGCCTCACTGGCGATGTCTTCTCCTCAAAAAGATGCGACTGCGGCGAGCAGCTCCGCCGGGCTCTGCAGCTCATAAGCAAGAACGGCAATGGCGTCCTTCTCTATATGCGCCAAGAGGGAAGGGGCATAGGTCTCGCCAATAAACTGAGAGCATATGCCCTCCAAGATGGCGGATCGGATACGGTAGAGGCGAATCACCGGCTGGGCTACCCGGCAGACCTCAGGGACTATGGAATCGGCGCTCAGATCCTGGTTGATCTGGGAATAAAGCAGATTCGCCTTCTGACCAACAACCCGCGCAAGGTGATAGGGCTTGAGGGCTACGGCCTGGAGATCGCAGAGCGAGTACCTTTAGAGGTTGAGCCCAATAACATCAACCGCCGGTACCTGGAGACCAAGAGAGATAAAATGCAGCACCTCCTTCTCCAGAATGAAGGGCAGTAAACGGGAAAAAGCAGAAAAAAAGGCTCTTTGCTGAATTATGCGGGTGAGTTCAGACAGAGAATATTGCCTCTGTTCCTCTATGTATCTGTGGTTGGGTCGGAGCATAGCGGTTCACCACAGGGGCAAAAAGACGCAGAGAATTTGTGATTCAAGTCCACCCGCGCTAAATAGCGAGGAGCCTGGTTATACTCGTCGTAGATCGGTTTGATTGGATTACAGATAACGGATTTTAACCACAAAGAGCACAAAGATCACAAAGGCCTCGCAAAGGTTAATCCAGTTCTTGATAGCCCAATAATCCTTTGGTGCGGTCTTTGTGTGCTTTGTGGTTTATGGCTCTTCGCTGAATTATGTGGGTCGGGCCCGGCAGTGGTTATAGTCTCTGTTCCTCTGCGCCTCTGTGGTTGGGTCAGGATCGCGGTTCACCCCAGATGCAAAAGGATACAGACAATTTGCGATTCAAGTTCACCCATACCACATAGCGAGGAGACAAAAGAAAAATAGCTGATACGGGGTTATCTGTCCTCAATCGATGGCTATTCGCTTGCGGGTGAGCACAGAGACCTTGGGGAGGGTTATCTGCAGAACGCCGTTCGTAAGAGTCGCCCGCGCCTCCTCTGTCTTTATGCTTTCCGGCAGGAGCACCCTTCGCTCGAACCGGGTGAAGGTCCTCTCCCGGCGGTGGTAGTCCTGCTCATTTGCCTCGGTCTCACTCTTTCTCTGGGCGGAGATCTGCAGCTCATCCTCCACCACTGAGATGTTGATATCCTGCTTTTCCACACCGGGCATATCCATGGTCACAACCAACGCCTCTTCAGTCTCATGAACATCAGCCAGGGGCCTTATCACCCCTTTCTTCAGGTTCGGGCCCTCTACCTCCTCCATAAGGTCGCCCATGCGCTTTTGCATCCTCCCGAGCTCATCGATATACTTGGATCCGAGCGCATCCAGGCCCAGCTCATCCATCAATTTATTCATCCTGAACTGCAGCTTGCGCAATTCTTCTGCCGGAATCAATCCTGCGGTCATCCTCAACACCATAATGTTATGGGCCTTTGGCGCTTAAATCTATTCCGACATATATTCATTCTGAATCCTGACCACCTCCGCTGAATCCCTGGCAGCGGCGTACTCACTGAGGGGCTCGCGGTTCAGCTCCAAAAATACGTGCCCCCAGTTGAACTTGGAGAGGATCAGCTCTGCCTGGCTTTTCTCTCCCAGTATTACCAGTCCTGCAGCCAGGGCTTCGACGGTGGAGAGCTTGAAGGGCTTTCCCCAGTTCACCGGGTTGGCAGCCACTAGAAAAGGCAGAGCCCTCTCCTGCAGCCTGAACCGGGCGAAGACCTCCTCAGCATGCGCCCAGCTGCAGTCGAGGGCTGCCAGCCCGCGGGCCCCTTTATCCTCCGGGGATAAGGCCTTTTCCGAGAACGGGCTGAGGACAATGTACGGCCGGAGCTGGCTTATATGGTGGGTCAGCCGGACAAGATTGAAGCGTGCAAGCTTCTTTCCTGAACACTTCCGGGGGTCGCACTGATTGGCATGATAGATCACAAGTTCCATTCATGGAGGATACTACCGATAATCCTATTAACATTGTGTTCCTTCCCCTAGCAGCCAATAGCAGGGAGCCATTTGATGAGCGAGCTGTCCAAAGAGTACAACTTCAAGCAGGTAGAAGAGAAATGGGAGCGGAGCTGGGATAGTTCCATTTACTATTTTGACTGGGAGTCGAAGAAGCCCCAATATATAATCGACACACCGCCGCCCTATCCCACGGGAAACTTCCATATCGGCAACGCTCTAAACTGGTGCTACATTGATTTCGCCGCCCGGTACAAGCGCATGCGGGGCTACAATGTGATGTTCCCCCAGGGCTGGGACTGCCACGGCCTGCCCACCGAGGTGAAGGTGGAGCAGCTAAACCATATCACCAAGAACCAGGTTCCGAGGGAGGAGTTCAGACGGCTCTGCGAAAAACTTACTGAGGAGGCAATAGATCGTTTCCATAAGTCCATGGGCCGGCTGGGCCTGTCCATAGATTGGTCCAATGAATATGCCACCATGAAGCCGGAGTATTATGTCAAGACCCAGACTTCATTTGTGCGCATGTACGAGAAAGGCCAGATCTACCGAGAGGACCACCCGGTAAACTGGTGTCCCCGCTGCGGAACGGCCATAGCCTTGGCCGAGGTGGAGTACGACTCCCGCACCTCGACACTGAATTATATGCACTTTTGCGCCGAGGACGGCGAGATAGAGATCGCCACCTCCCGGCCTGAGCTCCTGGCCGCCTGTGTGGCGGTGGCGGTTCATCCTGAGGACCAGCGCTATCAGAAATACATCGGCAGGACGGTCAAAGTGCCGATATTCAACTATTCCGTCCCCGTTCTTGCTGATAGGGCGGTGGACTCGAGCTTCGGCTCGGGGTTCGTCATGATCTGCACCTTCGGGGATAAGCAGGATGTCAGATGGTGGATGGAGCATCATCTTCCCCTCCGCCAGGCCATAGACCGCGGCGGCAGGATGATGCCTATTGCTGGCCCTTACTCCGGCCTAACCGTAGAGGAGACGAAAGAGAAGATCACCCAGGATCTGACCGAGCAGGGGATAATCTTCAAGCAAGAGCCTCTGGAGCAGAACGTAGGGCTGTGCTGGCGGTGCAAGACCCCCATTGAGATCCTGTCCGAGCAGCAGTGGTTTGTCCGAATCGATGCCCCGGAGATAAAAAAGATGGCCGAGGAGATAGAGTGGATCCCCGCCCACATGCGCGTCCGCCTGGAGAACTGGGCCGACTCCATGGAATGGGACTGGTGCATATCCAGGCAGAGGATCTTTGCCACCCCCATACCCGCCTGGTACTGCAAAAACTGCCATGAAGCACTGGTGGCAGAGGAGAGCTGGCTTCCCCTGGACCCCAACCTGACCCAGCCCAAAAAGAAATGCAAATGCGGCAGCTCGGAATTCATTCCGGAGCAGGATGTTCTGGACACCTGGATGGACAGCTCCATATCCGCCCTAGCCGTCGCCGGCTGGCCGGACAGGACCGATCTGCGTATGCCCACCCAGCTCCGGCCGCAGGGGCACGACATCATTCGCACCTGGGCCTTTTACACCATTCTCAGAACCGGAGCCCTGGAAGGGATCAGGCCCTGGGATGCCATTCTGATCAATGGCATGGCGTTGGGCGAGGACGGCCATAAGATGTCTAAATCCCTGAACAACTTCATCCGCCCGGAGGAGGTATTCGAGAGCAACGGAGCTGATGCCCTCCGCCAGTGGGCGGCTATCGGCGGCAGCCCGGGAAATGACATACCATTCCAGTGGAAGGAGATAACTGCCGCCAGCAGATTCCAGCAGAAGCTCTGGTCCATATTCCGGTTCTCTCTGCCCCTGATCGCCCCGGCTGATGCCGCTAAAGGGCAAGTCGACCGCTGGCTCTCTGCAGAGCTGGATCAGCTGATCACTAAGACCACGGAGGCTATGGACAGATTCCAGTTCGATGAGGCCTTGAAGGCCATCCGGGCTTTCGCCTGGGATGTTCTGGCCGACAACTACATCGAGCTGGTCAAGGCCCGGCTGTACGGCCAGGACGGGCCGGAGAAAAGGGCAGCGCAGGACACCCTTTTCACCGCCCTGGAGACTCTTGCCCGACTCATGGCTCCATTCACCCCCTTCCTCTCCGAGGAGATCTACCACACCCTGACTGGCCAGAGCGTTCATGTGCAAAGCTGGCCCGTGGCCCGGGGGCAGCCGATGGATAGGGCTGGCCTGGCGATAAAAGAGGTAGCTTCAACTCTGCGCCGCTATAAGGCGGAGAAGGGAGTGGCCCTCAACTCCCCTCTTCCGGGAATCGTGGTATACTCCGACCTCGACCTGGAGACAGCAGACCTGGCCGGTGTGGCCAACTCCCCGGTGGAGAGCAGAACAGGAAAGCCCTCGCTGGAGATGAAGCCCATAGCGGTCAAACCGCAAATGAAGGTCATCGGCCCTCGATTCAGGGATAGGAGCCAGCGGATCATTATGGCCCTGATGGGCATGGATCCGGCTGATATCGCTCGCCAGAAGGAGGCAGGCTCGATTGCAGTCGATCTGGATGGCGAGATCCTCGAGCTTCCGCCCGAGGCGGCGGAGGTGGAGATCCAGACCCTCTCTGCTGGCGAGGCGGTGGATATACTGAAGACGAAAGAGGCCACGGTGCTGGTCCGAAGATGATCGAGGTGGAGGTCAAAGCCCGGGCCAGGGAGGACACAAAAGAGAGAATAGCCGCCCTGGGAGCCACCCCCATCGGGGTGGAGAATCATCTGGACCTTTATTTCAATTCGCCATTAAGGGACTTCAAGGAGAGCGACGAGGCTCTGCGCATTCGCATTAAGGAGGATGGGGCCAGGCTCACCTATAAGGGGCCCAAGCTCGACCAGCAGACCAAGTCGCGCCGGGAGCTGACGATAAGGATCGATGACCCCACCCAGATGAGGGATGTCCTATCCCTTTTGGGTTTTGTTTTATCGGCAAAGGTTCGCAAAAAGAGGACGAAGTACTCCTATCAGGGAATGGTCATCGCTCTGGACGAGGTGGAAGGGCTTGGCACCTTTTTGGAGGTGGAGGCTCAGGCGGAAGCGAACTGGGAGAACGAAAAGGATCGGGTCCTCTCCGTGTTGAAGCGGCTGGAATTGGAGGACACCATCCGCCGCTCATACATAGAATTGCTAGAGGAGAAGAGGGCAGATCTATAGACCGATGACGATATAATGGAAATGATATCTTGTCCATAAGCTCGAAATTCCATGTGCTGGTCATGCTCTCGTTCCTGGTAGCGGTGCAGTTGATAGCCCTGGCCATAACTCCGGCCATATCCGCCACAGACAATCGGGTATTCGAGGATCCGGCATCGATCTCCAATCCCATAATCTATATGCTGCTCATCCTCATATTCACCGCCATTCTCCTTTTGGCCATAAAACTGAAGGGAGATTGGCTGGTGAGAGGATTCATACAGATCTCCATTGCCCTCACCATCTTCTATGTGATCTCCGCCATCATGCCCATGTGGCTTGCCCTCCTGCCAACTTTGGCGGTGATGCTGCTCTTGCACTACTACCCGGAATGGTATATTCTGGATGCTTTTGGAATCCTGGTGTGCGCAGGAGTTACCTCCCTCCTGGGAGTGAGCATGACCGTGATGCCGGTTATCATCCTTATGGTGATCCTGGCGGTCTACGATGCCATCTCCGTCTATAAAACCCGCCACATGGTCGCTTTGGCAGAGGGCGCAATAAAGATGAAGGCACCACTGCTTTTTGTAGTCCCCAAGAGCAGGGACTACAGCTTTAGGCGAAAAGATGCCGTCTCGATCTCAATGGGAAACGACAAGAAGAAGGGGGATCGTGGAGCCTATTTCCTGGGCATGGGCGATGCCATCATACCATCCATCCTGGTGATATCTGCGAGCTGGTCATATCCACCAGGCGATATCCTCGGCCTGAACCTTCCTGCTCTTGGAGCCATGCTCGGAACCTATGCCGGCTTTATCCTTCTGATGACTACATCGAGGGACCGACCTCAGGCTGGCCTTCCCTTCCTGAACTCGGGATCCATCCTCGGATTTCTCGCCGGCTGTCTTGCCGCAGGCATCCAGCCCTTCTAGCCCGGCACGGTATAGTTCTGGCACCGACAGCTTTTTGCCTTATCCCGCGACACTCTGCCTAAAAGAGGAATATCAGATGGCTGATGAAGACCACGCAGTCCTGGAACACTTCATACCATTCTGCCCCAAATGCGGCAACGAGTGCGAGCATAAAGACCTCCGGCGGGCACTGGACGCAGATGAATGGAAGAAGATTGTGATCGAGACGATCTATTACTGCAAGAACTGTGATAACTACTGGAGCGACGGCCTGATAGAGAAAGGCTATAAATGATCTACCTATATTACAGCGAGAAATTTCAAGGGTATAACTTCGGTCCGGAGCATCCCTTCAATCCCGCTCGCCTGATGCTCACCTTTAGCCTCATGGAGGAGTCTGGTCTAATAGACGAGAAGGTATGCAGGCTTGAGCCCCGCCCGGCTAGCGAAGAGGATATTCTCCGAGTGCACACCCCCGAGTACCTGGCAGCGGTGAAGCTGGAGGAGCCGGATCTGGCCTTTGGCCTGGGGAGCGACGACACCCCGGTCTTCGCGGGCATATGTGAGTCATCCAGAATGCTGGCAGGGGCCTCTATCGATGCCGCCCGCCGCATAATAGCTGAGGACTGCAGCGCTTTTAACATCGGCGGAGGACTGCATCATGCCCTGCCCACAGTCGCCTCCGGGTTTTGTGTCTTTGATGATCCAGCCCTGGCCATCCGGGTTTTAAGAGATGGATTTGATCGGGTGCTGTATATCGACATCGATGGCCATCACGGCGATGGGGTACAGCAGATATTCTATACTGATCCCACTGTTTTGACCATCTCCATGCATGAATCCGGATTGTACCTCTTTCCAGGCACGGGATTCATAGAGGAGACGGGAGATGGTGAGGGAAAAGGATACAGCGTGAACATCCCCATGCCCATGTACTCAGGAGACGAGCAATACCTCCGGGCCTTCGATCAGATCGTTCCAGCCCTCTTTGAATGGTTCCGGCCCCAGGCAGTGGTAGCCCAGCTGGGGATAGACACCCACTATTCCGATCCCCTCACCAGCCTTAACGTGACACTTAACGGCTATACCGGCCTCGTCCGCAGGATAGTGGATCTGGCCCGCCTGCACTCAGGGTCCCGGCTGCTGGCCCTGGGCGGGGGGGGCTATAACATGGAGGTGGTGCCCACCGCCTGGACCAGTGTCCTTCATATCATGAGAGGCGAGCCGCTGCCTGAGTATCTGCCCCCTTACTGGGTGGAGCTTTTCATGAACCTCACCGGGCATGAGCCCCTCTCTAATCCGGATATAGAGATGAGGGTCGGCACGAATACCGAGAACAGGATCAATAAAGAGCTCTCTGGAACCCTTCAGGGCCTGAAGGAAAAGATGAATGAGGTTCACGGCCTCTTCTAGATCGTCTTCGGTCAGGTCCCGATCTTGATCGGCTCTACAATGGACCGCAATGTGGATATGGCGGAGAGTGCGGCCAGATAGCTGGTTTTTGGATTTCGCGGCGAGGGGACGTTCTCCACCCGGGTAAAAAACCTGCCAAAATCGCCTTCCACCTCTATCTCGTGGCGGTTTACGGTTATATTAGGATCGGCGAATACCTTCACCAGCACCTCCTTCTCCCCCGCAGCAAGATAAAGGGTGGCAGCAACATTCACATTCGCGGGGAAGGCCCTTACCGCCTCGATTGCGCTGCCGGAAAAGATCTGAGTAGGACCGGAGAGGCTATCCAGATCGATCCTATTCTCCAGTATGTAGGGCGCCCCTCTCAGGCCGCTGGGATTCTTGGTGGTGGTCAGGGTAATCCTTTCAATCCTCCCGGCGCGAGCGGACTTGAGGGCATCCAGGCCCGATATAGCTCCCGATGGTATGTAGACCTGAGAGCAGTGAGATTTGGCCAGGCTTTTGATCTCTCTGAATAGATCCATATCGGCAAGAGCCCCAACGCTCATTATCATCAGCCTTTTGCCCGCGGCCAATGCTGCCCTGGCGACTGCTGGGACCGCCTTCTGGGAGGCTGCCTCCACCACCACATCCGAAAGGCGAACCAATTCCGCAAGATCGGCTTTTTTCGTCTTATGCTGCAAGCTCTCGATGAGAGCGAGGGCAGTTTGAGGATTATGATCGCATACAGCAATCAGCTCTGCATCAACCACGCCAGAATCTATCGCTTTGGCGATCTCGGCCCCAATGGCACCGCATCCCACAAGCCCGACCTTGAGAGGCATCGCAGGTTATAAATCAATTAAGGATCAAAATCCTTGCGGTATGCTAAGGTCAGAGCTGGAGCGATTTATAGGTGAGGACCTAGGCGAATGGGATGATTCCAGCACTCTCATTCCAGAATTGACGGCTCGCGGGGTCATCATCGCTAAGGAGGACTGCATCATCTCCGGGCTGGCGGAGGCGGTGGAGATCTTCCAGTATTTTGGCCTGAAATCCGAGCTGCTATTCGATGATGGCGAGTTTGTGCCAGCGATGAGCACTGTTTTGGAGGTACTGGGCAGCGCGAGAAAGATCCTGCAGTCTGAAAGGCTGGTCCTAAACTTCATGGCTCGCATGAGCGGCATATCCACTCTCACCCGGGAGTGCGTTCTCCTGGCCGGGGGGGTACGAGTGGCAGCCACGCGCAAGACCACCCCAGGATTTCGATTATTCGAGAAGAGAGCGGTCTATCTTGGAGGCGGCGACACCCATAGATTTAATCTATCAGATGCCATCCTCATAAAAGATAATCATATAATGATCCTCGGCCTGAAAGAATGCCTGCGCCGAGCTAAAGATAAATCCAGCTTCACCAAGAAGATCGAGGTGGAGATCGAGAGCCTTGAGGACATGCTCATAGCGGCAAAAGAGGGTGCGGATATCATCATGTTCGATAACATGGACCCCGCGAAGATAGCCGAGGGAGTTGATGTCTTGAAGAAGGAGGGTCTACGAGAGAGAGTGATTCTGGAGGCATCAGGAGGCATCACCCTGGATAACATCAAGGATTACGGAAGAAGTGGGGTAGATGTTATATCGCTTGGTGCTCTCACTAAAGATGCTAGATGGATTGATTTGAGCCTGGAGATAGAGAACGATGAAGAGTGGAGAGCGAAGAGAGAAATCGCTTAAAAGAACCATTGACCTGCAGAATAGAGATATGGGCAAGAAGCTGCACCTCGATATTCTGCGCCTGGCCTGCCTGGCCATCCTTATTCTTTTGCTGTCAACGGCCTTCATTGGAGCGGTCCAGGGGGCGGATGATGATGATGATGATGACGAGGTCACCTATAACGATTTTACCCTGGGGATCGGGGACAGAATAGATATCAGCAACTATCGAGCAGAACTCATTGAGATTCAGTCGGTTAAAGATGGCATAGCCGTCCTGCAGGTTTCCAGAACCGGAGGCGGATTGGACGAGCAGAGAGCATTCTTGGAGAACCGGGCCAATAACTTCATCGGAGGGGCGGAAAAAGGGGGTATAACCCTTACTGTAGTAGATATCCTGGATGATGAGTCTGCCAGAGTACGAATCGAGTACCAGGAGAGCCTGGGAACGCCCAGCAGAAGAGCCTCGGAACGGCCTGTATCCTCCGGTGACAAGCCAGCCCTGACCGTCCAGAAGAGCTTTGACAAAAGCGAGATGAGTGTGGGTGATGAGGTCAAGGTCACAGTCACCATCATGAACATGGGCACAGGCAAAGCACAGAACATAAAATTGGATGATGCACCACCCCTGCCGGAGTTCTCCTATGTGGCCGGCTATCCGCCCAAGATCAAGGATACCCTGGACCCTGGCCAGTCCGACTCGGCTGTATATATGATGAATGCCATAAAAGAGAGCACCATACGCGTCTCGGCCATACAGGTCAGCTACACCGACTCCAAGGATAACGTCCTATTGAACAGTTCTGAGCCTTTTGATATCGTCATCAATCCAAAGAGCGTGGCAGACCTGGCGATAAGGATGGAAGTACCTGGGCCGCTCCCTCTTGGCGGCACTGGAATGGCGAACATAAGCATAGAAAATGTTGGAAAGGCGCCTGCCACCAGAATCGAGGCCAAAGGGGACATAAAACCGCCAGTGGGGCTGGAGGCATCGGGCTTCGAGAGGAGCTTCTTTGAGATACCGCCAGGCGGCGAGGTCAATTACTCAGTAATGCTTTCGGGCAAGGACTCTGGTAACTATACCATTCACCTCAAGACCACATTCGATGGAGGAGACGGCTCTGCGATCAGAGAAGGATCTGCAGAGGTAGTGGTCCTAAAACGAGAGTATAAATATGAATATTTACTACTCCTTATCCCAATCATAATTATCGCCGCCTGGTTGTATAGGCGGCACAGAGAATATAAATATTAATAAAATTCCACAGTAAAGTGAGGCTGATATCATGCTTAACGTACTTATCCTTGGTGTAGGCCAATGCGGAAATAGAATACTGGACGCAGTGAACAAGGAAGCGATGGGTGGTGGGGGTGCCTCGAAGATCGCCAAGTACTGTCTCAAGCCCAAATTCCCCAGCCGGGTAGAGACGGTGGCGATCAACACGGCGATAAACGATCTCAAGGAGCTGAGATACACCACCGCCAAAGACAGATTGCATGTTCCGAACCTGCACGGCATGGGAGCCAACAGGAACGTGGGCAAGCAGGCCTTTATGGACAACCGGGACAGCATCATGGGAGAGATCGAGAAGAGGGGCGACTTCGACCTCGCCTTTGTCCTGACCTCAACCTCAGGAGGCACTGGCTCCTCGTTCTCGCCGCTCCTTATAAATGAGCTGAAGAGGCAGTACCCGAACATCACCGTGGTCACTGTGGCTATTCTTCCCTTCCGGGAGGAGGGCTCGATCTACCTCCAGAATGCTGCTTTCAGCATGAGGGAGCTGATGGAGCTGGACGCTGATGGCATCATCCTGGCAGACAATCAGTATATGAAAAGGTTTAGCGGCGACATTGCCAGCGCCTATGACAAGATCAACAGCACCATCGCCAAAAGATTGCTTTTCCTGATCGAATCTCTGGACAGTGAGATGCTCTCCGTTACCGATCTGGGCGACTTCAAGACGGTCATGAACGGCGGCCTGCGCATAGGCACCATGGGATACTATCAGGCAGATGGGAAGAACAACTCGGTCAAGGACGCCATCGAGAACAGTCTAAAGCCTAACAACCTCCTCTATCCGGCGAACGTGGCGGATGACGCCGCCAGGGCAATGGTCATCATCCAGGGCTCCAAGGAGCATCTGGATGTGGATCAGATAACCAAAGAGGTGGAGAAGATCACCGCCAGCGCGGGGCATGTATTCAAGGGAATTGTGGTCAAGAAGGGCCATCCAAGAGTGCTCTCTGTATTCACATTGGCTGCTGCACCGGAGCTTGAATCCATCTATGCTCAGGCGGCAAGAGGGATGCAGGACGAGAAGGAGAAGAGGTCAAGGGCAAGAAAGCAGCTAGACGACGCATTTGCCCATATAGAGGATCTGGAAGAGATCTACTGAAGGCCGAACCGGCTATACATCAGGGCCTGCATTGGGCCCAGCTCCAGGGCCCTGGCTACCACGGTTCTCTCGGAAGGGCTCAGTGGATGCCTCTTTGCTGGTGGCAGGGGCAGAGCCTGCCGGGCATAGACCACTCCACCCTTCATCCGGGCACAGGTGAAGCTGCCGGCATCTCCTTCTATGAAGACCTCGCCCCCTCTCATCTCTGCACCTGTGAAGTCCTTCGTACTGCCTCTAACCAAGATCCTTCCTCCTCGCAATAGAACTGCTGTGTTCTCCTGAGCGCATCCTTCGACTATGATCTGGCCGGAGCGCATGAGTATGCCCGTGCTCATGCCTGCGTCTCCCTCCAGTTTGATGGTCTTGTCGGCGGGATTTCTTGCCCCCAGGGTATCCCTGATAATCCCGTCCTCGATGAACAGACCCTGCTGGTCCAGATGATTCGGCTCCGTCACATCCCACCCCTTTTCCAGAGCCTCGGTGATGGAGACGAACATTCGATATCCAGTCAGATCGCTATCAACCTCGATTACATTCCCCATGGGCTCACTGACCCTGCCGGAGACATAGATCGCGCCTCTGAGCATGCTTATCCCCATGCGCCGGCCCACGTCTCCCTCCACCACTATGCTGCCCGTCCCCTCTATCGGCCCGCCCTTTCCCCCCAGCCGGATGAGATCGACGCCCAGGCTGGAGCCCAGGCGGCTGCCAACATCCCCGGAGATATTCACCCTCTCCCCTTCACGGAGCGATTGCACGATCTGCCTGAGGCTAGCCTCCCCTATCTTCTGATCCATATCCAGCCTTGAGCCTTGATGCTGCCAATAAAAGTCAAATGTGAAGTCGCCAAGGCACTTCTCCCCTGAAGCCAGGATCTGGAGCATTGAAATATCACTTCGATGGAAGGAAGGCACTATCGGTCGCAATGCGTTTGGATACATTGATCCCGATAACGGTAATTAGAATAGCCCCAATAGCTGAGATGGCCAGCTTCTGTACCGATTCTACCATGCCAATGCCAAACTCCAGATCGGCATTGCTGGCCAGGATAAAGCTGCTGGTCGACCAGATGACCAGGCCGGTAGCCAGGATGAAGAAGAGGTAAGATATGGTGCGAGCGTCTCTTATACCCTCCATATACATATCCATGACCTTGCCCAGATTCACGCATAAGGCAGCAGCCATGTACCACCAGATGCTCTCGTAGAGATAGATCATGATCAAGGTGAAGTATCCAGGAAAGGTGGGCTCATGGAAGTACTGCCAGAAGTATGCCACTCCATTTACGGTGGCTATGACCACCAGCATTGCCGCCAGGATATAGGTTATAAAGGCTATCTTCCGGGCATAAAGGGATTTCTTGAGCGTCTGCTTTGCCTCCTCCATGGAGTCGTCCAGGCCCAGCCCCCGGAATAAGAGATACAGACCCACCGAGCCTGTGATGGCCACTATCGCCCAGCTGGGGTAGCCGATCAGGCTGAAGAATGCAAACATGAGCAGAGCCAATGCAGGAGGAATGAATAACGTATGGCTGAGCTTGGGGTCGGTGAAGAGCTGCTTTAAAAGGTAGTAGGTGCTCTCCAGGTTGGGGCTCTGCTTGACCAAAACCCGACGCACTCCTTCTACCTTGATCCGGGAGGTGATGATGGGCAAGATGGCCTCGTCCTCCGCCCCGTCAGAGACCACAACCACCCCTTGAGGATGCAAGCGCGCCAACAGATCCTCCAGCTGAGAGGCAATTTTGCTGTCTGAGATCAGGCCGACCTTCAGGTCTCCTGCAATAGAGGCGATCTCCACATTCCTGCCTGATGCAGCAATCTCATCAAAGGTTTTGATGCCACCGAATATGGTGTTGACGTCCGAGTCCTCCGGGTCAGACATGCCCAACTTCAGGGCGGCCTCTATATTGGCCTCTCTGCCCACGACGGGGGTTATCACCCCGCCCTTGCGGCCCAGGTCATTGTCCCGATCTATGCAGAGCACAAGGACATCCATGGTCTACTATTTGAAAAGATTGTACTTAAAGGATTCTGTGATCAAACAGCAAAGAGAAAAGATCCGGCCATATCCAAAAAATATTTATTTTAATAAAGCCAATGGATGGCTATGAGAAGACTAATCTTATGCATTGCAATTTCTCTAGTGCTCCTGGTCTCCTTTGCCAGTGCCTTTACCATTGACATGGCGGAGACGCAAAAGCAAATCGATACGTACAACCGGAATATCGATCGAGCGCCAGAGGTTCTGAAAACCATTTTGGGCGATGAGAAGATCAACCTGGAAGTACTCCGAAAAAATGCCAGCACCTTCCAGGTAGGCTTGGATGTGAAATCAGCGAGAATAGACAGATTAATTGAAGGAGGCTGGGACGATCCATCAATCACCATAACTGCCTCAGAGGAGGCAATAGACAATGTCAGACTGTCAAAGGATCCGATCGGAGCCTTTGAAAAAGAGAGGGATGCTGGCAGTATCACCTTCGAGGCAAATAATCTGATCTCCAGGGCCAAATTGAAGGCCGCTTTCTCCAGCACCTCTGTCCTGCAGTTCGGTTACGACACATTCTTCGGCTAGCGGGCAAGGTCAATATTCTCTTTTATTATTTTTAAGGCACAGAAATCCCCGCACATGGTACAGACCTCTGCATCCGAGGGGGTTCGGTCTGCTCGAATCAGCTTTGCAGTCTCAGGATCTATGGCCAGTTGGAACTGCTTCTCCCAGAGCATATCCCTCCGCGCCCTTCCCATATCCAGATCCTTCTGGCGATCGTTGTTCTTGATCATATCGCCTATATGGGCTGCTATCCTGGCAGTGATCGTGCCCATCCTCACATCCTCCACATCAGGAAGAGCCAGATGCTCAGCCGGGGTGACATAGCAGATGAAGTCCGCTCCGTAGGCACTAGAGAGGCTGGCACCGATTGCCGCCACGATATGGTCGTATCCGGGAGCTATATCTGTGACCAGGGGGCCAAGCATATAGAAGGGCTTCTCATCAGTCATCCTCTTCATAACCAGGACGTTTGCTTCAATCTCATCGATGGGGATGTGGCCCGGCCCCTCCACTATGGTCTGAACCCCTGCCGCATGGGCTCTGTCCGCCAGCTCGGAGTTGATTATCAGTTCCTGGATCTGACCCCGATCGGTGGAGTCGTGCACCGCTCCCGCTCGAAGGCCATTGCCCAGGCTTAGGGTGACCTCATGCTCTTTAAGGATCTCCAAGAGATAATCGAACTCCCGGTAGAGGGGATTCTCCTTCTGATTATGCAGCATCCAGCCGATCATGAAGGCCCCTCCCCGGCTGCATACGCCACCAAATCGACCGCCTTGGCGGCGGAGCCGCTCTATGCAGATGCTATTGATGCCGGTGTGGATGGCCATGAAGTTGGTTCCCAGCTTCGCCTGCTCCTCCGTCGCCCTGAAGAGGTCGTCCTCGGGCATGTCCACACCTGCTCCATACTTTCTTATGGCCTCGATGAATGCCTGGTAGAGGGGAACGCTCCCCACGCTCAATGTTGTGGCCTCAATCACCCGTCTTCTGATCTCCAGGAAGTCCCCACCTGTCGAGAGCTCCATCAGAGTGTCTGCACCGTTCGCTTCAGCGGTGCGCGCTTTTGCCACCTCCATCTCCACATCAACGATATCGCTGCTGGTGCCGATGGAGGCGTTCACCTTGGTGCGGAGCCCCTTGCCAATGCCCACCGATCTAGTGTATCTGTAAGGGCTGCGAGGGATGACTATCCTGCCGCTGGCTATACCTCGAAGTATGAACTCAGGGGTCTTTCCCTCTGCCTCGGCCACTATCTTCATCTCTTCTGTCAGTCTGCCTGCTCGTGCATCATCTATCAGTCCCATCTCTTCACCAGCATCAACTGACAATGTAGGGTTATTTAAGGGTGATCAACCACGCTGCTCTGGCGGGAGATGCTGCAAGCAGAATGATGAAGAAATCGTGAGGCGACACAATGGTGCCCGCCTCAGGTTCAGTATTATCCTTGACTGTTGGGATATTCTATTTCAGGATCTCTTTTTTGAAGGTCTCAAAGCCAATCTCTTCTATGAAATCGCCCAGGCGCTGCTTCTTGGCGTGATCCCGGTAAAAGTTGACGATCTTATCTATGCAAGAGAATACCTCATCGTCGGATAGGTTCTCTGCCAGCAACGTGCCCAGCCTTGGCTTTACCCCGCTGCTTCCGCCTACCAGAAGCCTCCATCCCTTGGCGGTGCCGATCAGGCCGATGTCCTTTACCGCGGGCTCAGCACAGGAGTTGGCGCATCCTGATACCCCCATCTTGAACTTCCAGGGAAGCTGCATTCCGTGATACTTCTCGTCCAGCTTCAGGCCCACGCCCACAGCATCCTGCTGGCCGCGCTTGCAGAACGTAGTTCCCGGACAGATCTTGATGCTGCGAACGCATAGACCTATGGCAGCCCCGGTCTTCATCCCCAGGTCCGCCCAGGCATTATCGATATCCTCAGGATCGATTCCTACTATGGCGATCCTCTGGGCAGATGTTATCTTCAAGGCCTTGGCATGATACTTCTCCGCCACATCGGCGATCCTTCGAAGGCCGGCTGGATCGATTATGCCGCCTGCTATATGCGGTGCTATGGCAAAGGTCTCTTTGTCCCTTTGAATAATGGCACCCTTTTCCAGAATATCTTTGGACATGCTAAACAACTCCTTGATCTGAAATATTCGCTAAGAAGAGATTGGGGTTTTTAGGGCAAAAAGCTTTCCTATTGAATATGACCCATGAAATGGCTGAAGAGGAGCTCGATTGACCAAATCAGTCTCAGTTCCTCTATCAGCATCTCTCTTTTGATATCATGCATGTGCCTTTGCCTGCAATGAGGTCCCGCTGGACCTGCTCTTGCGATGGCGCGAGCGTCTTCCTGCGTACCCATCGCTTTTAACCCACTCACCGGTCTCGTCGTCCTTCTCATACTGTTCTTTTACGGCCGACCAGGCTGATTCGTGAGATGCCTTCTCGCGGGCTGTCTCATCTTCTATCTCCAGATCCTCCCAGCAGCTATTGAAGGCTTTCATGTATATGGTTTTAGCCCGGCTGGGCAGATTTCGGACGCTCTTGGGCAGCTCGCTTATATTTGCATATGGCATCTAATACACCTCCTGTATGTGTTTAGCTCATGATGGCTCTATATTTCTAATAGCCTGGTTAAAAGGTTTTGGGCGGATCTGCTTTCCAGGCGGATTTAGACTAAAAGAATATTTATTGTCAATAAAAAAAGGTTTGAGCCGAATATGGTTATGGCCTGCATGGTGCAGCGGACCGCAGCAATTCAGCCCGATCGGGGCGCAAACCACGATTTCTTATGAACCCGTCTTTTGCCGCCCTGAAATCCGTCCCTACTTTCTCATGGCCGCTTTGGCCTCTTCCAGCCTTGCCATGGCTGCGGCCCTATCAGCATCTGCCTTTTCTTTGCGAGATTGAGATTGATTTAGATCTGATGCTGTCTGTGTCACAGCTGCGGTCGCCTCGGTGCTTGCGGATGCGTCAACTGCTGCAGCCCCATCAATTGTTGCCTCACCGGTGACTGTAGCATCAGCCGCGACAGCATCTGCCCCATCAACTGCTGTGGTATCGGAGCAATAGCCGGGAGGGATGGGCGTCATGCCTTCAGTCACAGTTATGCTCATATTATACAGCAAATGATACATCGTCTCCTCATCCAGACTGCCTTCCATCACTATCAATGCCGCCGTCTGGTTGGTGGGCTGGTATGCAGCAAATAACGAAGCGCCTAGCATTCCCCAGATGGCAGGCCTGCCTTCGATGTAAAGTTCAGCTTCGCTGAAGTTCGCCTGCAGTATTGTCTCATCTGCAGAAGCGAGCAAGGATTTCATTCCCTCAGCATCAAGCAAGCCTATAGGAGGTTGGCAGGGATAGAGCAGAAAGATATCGACCTTGCTCCCATTTAGTAGAATGGATGTCCATATGTCTTTTCCGCCAGTATAATTCAGGATTTGCTGGTCGTTCGGTTCAGCATTCACTACCGAAGGCAGAATAGTAGCGAATTCTGCATAGGTATTCGTCTCGTCGCCAAGGGGTACTGCCAAGCGGGTATAATTCTCCCCCTGAGCAACGGCAGGATTCATTGTCAGAAGGCCAAGCAAAATGCATATAGAGATAAGCAATCCTCTAGCTGCGGGCCTGCATTGTAGAATCGCAAACTTCATTTAATCCACCTCATTGCTATTTCCATTATCTTCCTTTCGATTACTGTGGGTTTATATGCGCCAGTTTATAACTCTCTAACTATATAGCATTTTCCCGATTTATAGCGAATTTTTCCCCTGATTATATCGATAATGCCGTGACTGCGATACGATAATATACTGAAACCTATCCTAAGTCGAAAAAAGAGCATGGAGGAGATAAGAGTTGAAATCAATCTTGAAGGCAACCTGTCTAGCCGCTGCATTGATGATCCTCGCCTGCAGCGCGATGGCATCGGTGGTCGTAAATGAGATAGAGCTGAACCCTCCGGAGGGGGGAGCGGAATGGATCGAGCTTTTTAACTCCGGAAACGAAAGCGTCGACATAAGCAGCTGGACGGCCATCATCACCGATGGCAGCTGGAAGGGAGAATTCTCCCCTGTACCCCTGGGTACGATTCTTCCCGCAGGAGGATTCTATGTCCTGGATGGCCAGGAATCCTGGAACCATACTGACGGAGGATACTGCACCCTCTACAGTGCATCTGGTGAGGAGGTAGACAGGACCGCCCTTCGCCTGGATAGCTTAGGAAACGACTTTACCTATGGCAGGAATCCGGACGGATACGATACGAACACCGATGGCGACTGGGGTCTGGCTTCTGCCACCCGTGGCGCGACCAATGTGCGCTGAGCGGTCATATGCTGCAGTTTTGGGATTGAGGGATCTTGGAATCTAAGGATAAATCAAAATGGAGGATGACGACACGTCCGGCATCAAGAGGCGGCATCAGAGCGCTTCTGACCTTTTTATGCCTGCTGGCATTCTCAGCCTCTGGGATCTGCGACGTGGTCATAAACGAGATTGAACTGAGCGCGCCCCATAACGAAACGGTGTGGGTGGAGCTCTACAATGGGGGGGATGACCCTGTGGACCTTGCCGGCTGGACGGTGCAGATCGAAGACGGGGCCTGGAAGGGGATCATTCCTCTGCAGGGAATCATAGATCCCCTGGGATTCAAGGTGGCGAAGGGCAAAGACGCCTGGACGACAACTGGCAACGGTACAGTCTATCTGTATGATGCCCTTGGAGAGAATATGGATCGAGTATATCCCCAGAGCGACCAGAGCCACTCTCACTTCGCTTATGGCCGGATCCCGGACGGCAGGAGGAGGGGCACCAGTGCAGACTTCGCCTTCCTGAGGGCAAGCATCGGCATGTCCAATGGCAGAGAGGTGCAAAAATAAATATAATCGAGATCAGGGCGGGAGACGAAAATAGCAGGGGATTTGAGAAAGGAGGGGGCTCGCTGTTTCATATGGGTGAGATGGAAATCTGAAGCCTAATCCAAGTAATCGCCAAAATGCCGAGATATCGCCATTTATGAATAATCTCAATACCAATCTTCCATCAGGTCGGAATTCCAAGGGGGAGTCATACCCGGAGAATGAAAATCGCTATCCTGAGGTTACCCATATGAAACAGCGAAGAGCTAAAAAAAGAGATGATAGGGCCAGGATCCAATCTCGATTCGGCCACATTCTCAGGGATGGTTCACGCTGATGGGCTTGAGGAAGATGTTGTTTGCCTCATCGCTTTCCGCCACAACTCCGCCGGAATCGACCAAAACCTTGGTATTGATGTTAGCGTACCAGCTGGGGTAGCCGTCATAGGTGCAAGTCAATATCTTTCCGCCTCGTGCCACCAATCCATCCACTTCCCAGCTGCATCCCAGATTCCGGTAGTTCTCCCCGGGCCACCACTGGACACTGAACGGACCGGATGAGCCGGTGCCCTGGTTGTAAACTCCAAGCCTCACAGTTACCGGCGATCCCTGAACTGGCGTTTCGGGATTCAGTGAGAACTCGCTGACAAATAGGTCAGGAGAGCCAGACGCCGACCCAGGTCCAACCGGTCCCGGCGATCCTGCGCCAGGCTTGCTCACGCTGATGGGC
>Ga0209719_1000060_pt1 | contig 146562 bp, 132 predicted proteins | sample AD_JPNAS2_MetaG_FD_184421 | JGI IMG/M metagenome (GOLD analysis project Ga0209719, IMG submission 184421) | Active sludge microbial communities of municipal wastewater-treating anaerobic digesters from Japan - AD_JPNAS2_MetaG (SPAdes) (version 2) | ecosystem: Engineered > Bioreactor >...
TGATGTTTATTCCAATCATTCTGATTTGGCGTGTATGTTCTTTTAAAAAGGAGTAGTCAATATGAATGATGTAAGCATCAATCGCAACTTTCCGTAAATATGCGCTTCTATTCCAAATCCCTGTGGCTCTCATTCTTGAATCGATTTTTTGTAGCTCTTCGTCATTCACATAAAACAAGATTTGATTTTTTCGTCTTCGATTAGTCATATGCTCTCACAGTCTTTCACCTTAATCTTTCCTAAACTTTAAAAGGTAAGCGATTTCAGTTATTGAAAATGTAATTTTCGGATGTGTATATACACTTCCTTTGCTTGCTGACACCTTATATCATTCCTCTATAAACAATAACAACAGACGATTATTTTTAGCCAAGATAATCGCTTGTTTTGTAAAGGAGAGAAGTATTTAAAAATTTGTCACAAAATGAGACTCTAAGACGTCTATATATTACAGAAGATTGCCACCAAAAATTATTAATCTTACAACGTATAATGGAGATAGTAGTGAAAAATCCAATAAAAAAACAAGTGCCTCAAAGTTATGCAAAACCGATGTCTGAAGAAAATGATAAGGACATCGAGCATATTATTGTTAGAGCATTTCCTATCGAAAAAATCGAACCGGATTTTTATCGATCACTTGCAAACCACCTTGAGTCAAGGGAAAAGGAAATAAGAGCCGAGAAGGACCACAATCATTGGAACTGGTATTTCATTGGCTTTCTTTCCGTCATCATAATAGCTCTGTTGATTATATTATCTAAATAAGCAGTTTTGGTAATGTGAAGCAATTAGGTTTGCAATTAGGTTATCAATCCGACTTCAAAACTAATTCTGTAACATAGCTGTTTGTTACACGACACAATGAAATTTGATATATTAATGATAAACAAAGAAAATCCTCATGAAAGTATAAGAGGGCGACAATTAATTCATAGAATCGTTGAAGATCTCATAATGTTCTAAACGTTCGTAATGCCAATCGGTTTTATATATTCTGTAAGTAATAACGCTGTTTCCTGTCTCATAATTCGAAGCGCGGGCATAGAGGTATGGTTTTCCATCAAAAACCTGGATGTTTAGGACATAGGCGATTGGCGCGATAAGTATTTGCTCACCAGTATTCAAATTATAACGATATAAAAATCCATTGTCCTTTTGATTTGAAAAATAAATATAGGTATCATCGGCCACAAAATAACCTATGTCAGCATCCAGAACTTGCCGAATCTCGTTAGTATCTAGGTTAAGTGAAAACAAAGTTAATCCGCGATCAAGATTTTGAAAGTAAAGAAGATTGTCTCTGATTAGCAACTGATACATAGCTTTGATGCCAAGTAGAGGTTGATCGGATTTATCAAGTAATGAGTAGGTTCTTAGTTCGTTAATTTTATTAATATAGTAAAACTTACCATCTTTAAAGGCTAAACCTCTTGCCTGAGCGATATTTTTAATAATGGGAACTTCCTTAGAGCTTCCCATTGTTAGCATAACCAATTCATTCTCATCCAACATGAAAATCTTGTTGCCATAAATAATAAATGGTAATGTGCTTTTCCCTTCAGACATAGAGTGGACCTCAAGATCATCATTAATGATAGAAACTTGTTGTTGAGGATATCTGGTATATAATACTTGAGTATCCCAGTTGATAAGGTTTATCGAACGAATTTGCTCGTAATCCTCGGTCTTTATGGAGTAATACAATGTATCATTCTCAATGTTTATCCCTCCGACATGTTTATCAATGAATTCTTTGTCTAAAAATGGATCACGGATTGCTTTTTGAATGGTATTGTCTCTTGTATCTTCAATCATAAAGGTGGGATACAAAGATACTATAAAAGGGTCATAATAATAAGAAGAAGAAGAGAAAAGAGAGTTCGAATTATTGGCCATTTGATTGTTTCTGTCTTTTAAATTTAAACCTGGTACTGTGCAGCCCAAAAGAAGAGAAACACTGATAAGGCAGAATACAACGGATAAATTAGGCCTGGTCGGCTTATACCTGATATAACCAAACTGCCGTTTGATATTTAATAGTAATATGATCGCAATAAAAAACCATATTAGCAGTATCCCTACCAAATGTTGGTTTGTAACCGTAGCGATAAAAGAAAAGGTGGTTTTATTAATGAGGGTATCATTTCCATAAAGAAACGGAGTGGCAATAATCAAGCTGTAAGGGCTTGGAAGAAACACCTTCGAACCACTGCTGACAGGTAGGATAAATGGTAATGCCACGAGTGTTAAGCCCCCTATCAAGGAGGGAATTACGCTTTGAGAGGCAATCGAAATTGAAATGGTTATTATCCCAAGGACACAAAATCCAAAGAGTCGGAGAAAGAATGTCAGCAAGGTTGCTTGAAATAGTGTCAATGGCAAGGAAGAGTTCCGGAATGTGGCGAGGCTTTGGTAAGGGAAATTCCAGTTTGGCAGACCATATCGAATATTGAAAAAGAGAAACTCACTCAAATAACTGAGAAGGCCAATCACAAGGATTACTGAAAAAAGAACAAGAAATTTCGCTATAACTAATTTGTTATCTCCTTTGGGTGTCGAAATTTGAAGTCTCTGCATGTCAGCTTCATACTCTTTTCCAAAAACCAAGGCTGCAAAAATAATTATCACGAGTGCAGAAAACCAATCTAATCGAACTGTTGAGAAAAACCGATCCCACCCTTCTGAAAACAGGATAAACCTGGTGTCTGGTTCACTTCTTGCAGTCAAATACTGGCTATACAAGTATAGAAATAGTTCCTTGTTATTGGAGCGTTTCTCTAGGATAGGAAGCTCATGTTCAAATTGTTCAGTTGTGATTAAACCATCATTGTAATCTAATCGCAGGCGACGCAGCTCACTCTCTGCGCGCAAGACAAGAGCATTTTCTGCTTCGATCTGGTCAGAAACCTCCTGAGTTACTTTTCCCGTATAACGATTCACAATCGATAAGTAATCCGTTTTATTATCCAGTATGTAGGTGTTCGTCTTTGAATCTTCGAACCCTAAGTAAGCGATCTTGAGAATCAACATTAACATAACTAATAAAAGACCGAAAGATTTAGACATTAGTTTTCTTAATTCTGCAACAAATAGAGCCATTCATACCTCCGGAAACACCTAAGCAAACCTTGGACGTATCCTGGTTTGGATGATGATACTAGAAATAATGATCAAGAGCATAGCTACCAAAACCGCAAGAAGCACAGGTTGAATGGGATTAGATCCGACAAAAATGGGGTCATATGCAAGGAATATATATCTGTTCTTTATCAAGTGCATGGGATTAATGAAATCAAGCCAACCCAACGTGGAATATGCTCTTGGCAGCCAAAAAATAAATAATACGAGGGGTAGGACGCTTCCTAAAAAGACATAGACGATTTTAGGAAGGAACTTGGATAAGATGGCTATATAAAAGGAGATGATAAGCATGCCAAATATCTTGAGGATCAGGCAGACAACATAAAATTGGCCGATTGATAGATTAAGAGGCGTCAGTTGAAATTCCTGGATTGAGTATAGTGGCATGGAAAAGCCCTGCAAGTGAGAAAACAAAGCAAAACCGATCAGATCCATGATGAAGAACCAGATACAATACATTAAAGTGATGAGAATTATGAATAAAAACTTTGTAGAGTTTATCTTCCGTTCCCCGCTTGGAAATGTTGGAAACAATTGGTACATTCGGTTTTCTCTTTCGGAGACGAAACCAGGAGTAAGTGTCAAGACTAAAAGAAATATGATTAGAAGTCCCGAAAAATCATAGAACAACAGATATCTGGCGCCATATAAGTTCCGATATTCATTGATCGAACGACCGGAATACAACTGAATAATGTCGTGGTTCTTATTCAGTTCTTTTATATTTCCAACTTGCTCATAAAATTCGACATTTTCATACGCTCTATGTATAATATCTTGCATATCATAAGCATAACTTACTGCGTATTTAAGATTAGGCTCTAGGTAACCATAATAAAGGTTGAAATCACCGAATAAGTACCCAGTAATAGTATTTGAATCATACTCTCGGCTGAATTTTTGAGAGGCAACGATATCTGACAACCGTTTAGTCTCACTGATAACCTTGTCAATTTTTTGACTGTCTATCGGACCGCAGAGAAATTCCTCACAAACCTTGTTTTGATGATCTTCCCCAACCCAATTTTGATAGCCTTTATTTGTAATGAAAATAGCAGCAAAGTTTATGAGCGTGAAAAGTAGGATGCTGATAATAAAATATGGTCTTCTGAATACCTTTATGAATTCAAAGCGTAGTGTCGTCATGGATGGTTCCTTTTGTCAGATAGATGTAAACTTCCTCCAAACGTGGTGTGGCAAGCACAGCATCCGAATCAGGGGCTTCTTTGTGGATGATTCTAAGCGCGTAATGTTGATCGTTCAGTTGAATATTGCTTATGCGAAAATTGCTGATATAGTGGTCAATAGCATCAATGGGTACATTAAGCGACCATACCATGCCATTGATTGACCGCATGAGTGATTCGGGGGAGTCTTGGGTCAGGACGATGCCATCTTTAATCACCACAACCGCCTGGGCGATTGACTCAATATCGGTCACAATGTGCGTGGCGATGATAATGGTTTTGTCACTTGAAAACCTTGAAAGCGTGTTTCTAAAGCGAATGCGCTCAATAGGGTCAAGCCCGGCAGTTGGTTCATCAAAAACCAAAACCTGCGGATTGCCCAGAAGGGCCTGGGCAATCCCGAGCCTTTGGCGCATTCCGCCCGAGTAGGCTCCGATACGTTTTTCTCCGACATCGATCAGGTTGACTTCTTCCATAACGCGCTCAATCTGTTGTTTGTGGTCCGTTTTGGGGATATCTTTTAAAACGCAGATGTATTCCAGAAATTCCGGCCCGGTGAATTCCTTGTAAAAGACCGGACCCTGGGGCAAATACCCCACTTTGGCGTTAAATGTATCTCTGCTCTTCGCCAGCGACACGCCTTCAAAGAAGATTTCTCCCTGGTCTGGGCGCAGAGCACCCATAATCATGCTCAGAAGGGTCGTTTTGCCAGCACCATTTGGACCGAGCAAGCCATAAATACCGTTATTAAATTGAATGTTGATCCCATTAACGGCAATCTGTTTGCCATATTTTTTTGTAAGATTTTTTACTGATAGCATAAAAGCTCCTTGTTAACAAGCTGAACGATTTTCCCAAAAAATGCAATTTAAGGTATGGTGTACTTTAAAAGGCGAATTTGACGATCATTAGACCACTCAGAGAGAGCGATGAAAATAGAATCTTCCATTGACGTATAAGTCACATTGGGAAAACCACTAAAGCTTCCATTGAGGCTTATTTCCTTCCGTATCGCCATCGTATTCATATCATAAATACGGAGGATAAAGCTTATAAACCCATCACTTCGAGGGAGGGCTTGTACTTGGCATCCGGTTAGATATTGTCCCTTCGGTGAAATTCTAATTGTAAAACTTTCACGATAATCTTCTGTGGCATCGTGTGTAAAGCCAATCAGTCTTTCATCTTGCTTCGCCAAATCAAATAAAAGCACACTGCCATCGCTACTATTGAAAAAGTGTTTTTTTTCCACAAAAAGCATTTGAGAAGACGAGACTTGAATTAATAGTTCATTCAAATTGGTTTTAGAATTCGTGAAAACAACCCGGTTCTGATCCAAATCAATTATTCCATAGCTTGTCTGATCCGAAGATGCGCTACCAGCATCGTAACCAACAAATGCCAGGAATTTATCATTACCCCCAAAAGCGAGTGACGAGATTCTAAAACTTATTTTTTTAAATTCGTTGGAAATATCAAATGTATTCAGTCTTGTTCCAGTGTCTATATTTGCAACAATTACTGATGTAAAGCTGTTATTGAGGCAAGCCATGATCTCACCAGACGCTGAAATCGCACATGTGCCACTAAAAAATTTTTCGATCCCAAGAAGGCTTGCTGGGTTAATTTTTTTTATTTCCTGAAGATCGGAATCAAACAGGCGGACGTGCGTTGTATTAGCAACAACATCTGTTATAGAAATGGCTATCCCATCCCGGATTTTGTAATATGACGTAAGACTTGGAGATGGGAAACCGCTTGGAATGGCTTTCAGGATTTTACCGGAATTGGCGTCAATAAGTAACAGTTTCTCAGCAGTTGCTAAAAACAAACTTGAATCACTCATGTTGGAAAGATATTCAATATCTCCTGATGAAATATGATTGTCTATCAACCCGCTGCTCAGATCTTGTAATCCATCCGGAGAAAAATGACTTTCGATTATCGTTCCCGGGTTTGACGTTTCTTGCCCAGGAATGGAGGCGCGCGAGAACTCTCCTGCCCATGGCGCATCCTCGTTTATCAATAAAATGGATTTGGTTTTGTTCCCGCTTTCAGGATTCAGAAGATAGCCATCACCAATTGGCAAGATGGTTGCGTAAAGGCTGTTGAATCTTGGCAACCCCTGGGCATCCAACTCGAAGTTGTATGTTACAATCTGGTCATAAGCTGATTTGATGATGAAACATTCGTTTCCCTCAATCATTACTGGATTATGGTTTACAAAAACCGAAACCCGATAGGAAGCTTCCACACCGCCACCGATTTGTATCCTTAGATTTGCTTTGCCATTTTTCAGAAATAATCTGGCAATATAGTCTCCGCTGCCATCATTAAAATAGTAAAAAGGATTTTGAACCCTGCCTGTCGGATTGTCTTCACTAACCCTTTTTAAGCTTTCAGGAATAGGTTGCGATTCAACCTGAACGTCTGGACTTTCTATCTGGGATGGGGCATCTTCAAGGAATCTAACTGTTCCATAATCATAAGGATGGGCATCATGCATGATTCCAAAGTATTTGTCTGGTGAGTCTGGCAAGTATGAGGGGTAAAGCATCACCATTTGATTAAAGCTCAAGGTTTGTCCTTTTTTTCCTGTAACTGGTATAAAGCGGATGGTTACCTCAATGTGTTCATTTTTTTTCATTTTATGGGTACTTAAGTATTGCAGCTCATCAACCGGTCGTAACCCTTCGGACGATTGTGTCGACTTGATGACCTGATGGGGTTGAATTGCGCCATCAATGAAGATAGCCAGTCCAAGTTCGATTCCATCACTGTTTCCATTGTCTCCCAAACCAAAGACAACTTCAATAGGGTCTCCTGAAAAATTTATATAACAATCTCTGTTATCGTGGTTGCAATTTTCGAATCCTGCTATTGGCCCTCTATTATAGGAAAAATGGAAGATTGGGTTAGAAACGCTTTCTTCAGTGCCTGCTCCAGAAGAGGTTCGTTCAACAAATGGATTCGGGAGGAGGGTGGGTGAGTTATTCAATGTGTCCTCAGCTGGTTTCTGCGAACATGCAACCAGCGATAAAAGAGACACGATAAGCAGTATGGTTTTAATGTTTTTTTTCATTTTTCTCCCAAGAAACGAGAAAGAGGTGATAGAAACAAAACTAATTAATGTTTCCCGTGATTCGGTTTAGGGCAAAGTGTAATAAAATGCTTCACAGCTTCCATTTACACAGTGGTTATGTGTCAACCATAACCGGGTTGGCGACGCTCCTGTCTTATTTGAACAATAAGCATAGGCTTGGGATGCACCGTAATATCCCCAATCTGCTGCGGTGCTAATTGTAGCGCCAGCGTTGTTTTGAAGTTCACAGTTCACTTGGGGACGGTAGGCTGACCCAGGGGAGAGAACCCGAGTTTTTCCCCAGCCTCCAGCACTGTTCAGACCATATGTATTTTGAAAGTTAGCATGTTGGATACCACTTGCAGAAAAGACTGAACCAATCACTAATACAGAACAGACGAGTGCAAGAAGAAATGCTGTAGATATTCTTTTTCGGTGTACCATCATTTACTCCTTTTTGGCGGTGAAACTTGGGCCACATCTTTTTTTTGTGTCAGGTGTTCACCACTTCTCCACATTTCTAGTGTACTACGGTTTGGAAAGCAGGCGTTTTAGGGCCACAGGTACCGTGTGCGTTTCAAGAGGTCGTTGTAACGTAGATTGAAACTTGTCAAACTACTTGATTCTTCTCCTATTAAACGATACAAACAATTCGTTAGATCCGAACCCATCTAGGGGATACTGTACTTCAATAGACGAACTTGCTTATTCCACTCAGAGAGTGCAATAAGAACTGCATCTTCATTGGCTGTAAAACTCACTTTTGGAACCCAGGCAAAGTACCCCTCAAGGGCTATTTCCTTTGCAATTGCCAGAGTCCTCATATCATAAATGCGCAGGACATACTTTGTATGGGTGAAACGCTCATCAACAATATCGCCGTAATGAGTTTCAAATCCAGTGAGATATTGACCAGTGGGTGAAATCGTTACTGTAAAACTTTCCCGTTGATCCACATGGCCGTGTGCAAAGGGTATGAGTCTTCCCTCTTGCCTCATCCAATCATACAAAGCCACATTTCCGTCACTATAATTGAAAACGCCTCTTCTTTCAATAAATAGGAAATGAGAGGAGGAGTCTTGAATTAAGTATTCATTCAAGTTATTCTTAGAGTTTGTGAATAAAACCCGGATTTGATCCAAATCAATTATTCCATAGCTTGTCTTGAATGAAGATGATTGATCAGCATCTATACCAACAAATGCCAGGAATTTATCATCACCCCCAAAAGCAAGTTTCTGGATTCTGAACCTTATATCTTTAAATTCATCGGAAATATCGATAGTTTTCAACCTTGTTCCAGAGTCTATGTCAGCAACAACTATTGATGTAAAACTGTTATCGAGACAAGCTATCAACTTACCGGATGCTGAAATTACACACGTATTACTAAAAAAATCTTCGATTCCAAGTAGGCTCGCTGGATCAAAAGTTTTTATTTCCTGAAGATCGGAATCAAAAAAGTGGGCTAGGGTTGTGTTATTCAATGCATCTGTTGTTAATATCGCTATCCCATCCACAACTCTGAAACATTCAACTGATCTCTGGCTAAAATCGAATTTGCTAGGACTCTCTTTATGAATCTTACCGGAACTGGTGTCAATAAGCAGTAGTTTCTCATCAAGTGCTAAAAAAATGTTCGAACCACCCATGTTCGTTAGGCACAAAATATCTCCAGATGAAATGTTGTTGCTTATCAATTCGCTGCTCAGATCTTGTAATCCATCCTGAGAGAAACTACTATCGAATAACATACCCGGATCCATCGTGTTATTTCCAGGAGTGGATGTTTGCGACGCCTCGCCTAACCATGGGGCATCCTCGTTTATCAATAAAATGGATTTAGATTTGAAACCACTTTCAGGATTCAGAAGAAAACCGTCACCGGTCGGCAAAATGGTCGCATAGAGGCTATTGAATCTTGGTAATTCATGAGTATCTAATATAAAATTATATGTGACAATCTGGTCATAAGCTGATTTGATAATAAAGCTCTCGTTTCCCTCAATCATGACTGGTTTATGGTTTATAAAAATTATTACTCTGTATTCTGCCTCAACTCCACCACCCATTTGGATTCTGAGATTAGCTTTGCCATCTTTTAACATCAATCTATTGATATAGTCTGCACTACTGTCGTTAAAGTAATAAAAAGGTCTCTGGACCCTCCCTGACGGGTTGCTTTCACTGACTATCTTCATGCTTTCCGAAATAGGCTGTGACTCAACCTGGACAACAGGACTTGTTAACTGGGATGGCGCATCTTCTAAAAATCTGATCGTTCCGAAATCATTTGGATGCGCATCTTGAATGTTTCCGAAGTGCTGATCCGGAGAGTCCGGCAGAAAAGAAGGATAGGGCATGACCATTTGGGTGAAACTCAAGGTTTGGCCTTTTTTACCTGTGATAGGACTAAATCGTATCGTTATTTCAATTTTTTCATTCATCCTGACTTTATGGGCACTGACATATTGGTTCAAATCAAAAGGTATTAACTCACCCCCAACTTGCGTTGACCTAATCACTTGATGGGGTTGAATCATCCCGTCTATGAAAATAGCGAATCCTATTTCAATATCATTGTTTCCTAACGTTTCAATCTCATAAGATAGTTCGATCGGACGACCCTCATAGTTTATTAGACACTCGCTCGGCTGATTGCAACTCTCAAAACCTGCAAGAGGAGCGAATTTCCAGCCGAAACGCTTACTTCCTTCAGGGATGACAACACCAGCTGTTTCATTGGAAGAAGTCACACTGGTGAATGGATGTGGTAGCGTTGTCGAAGAAATCCCTGGATTTACTTCAGTTGGTTTAGCTGAACAAGCTACAAATGTGAAGATAATCGCCATTGACACCAAGTACAGGTAGATTTTTTTCATAGGACTCCTGATCATTTTGAGAAAGAGGTGGCAAAGATTGTTAACCTAAATCTGAGCAATTAATACTCCACTAGGGTAAGGTGTCGAAATAAGTATACACAGTCGCGTTTACCCATTGGTTGTGTGTTGTCCAGAGGCGGGTAGGAGATGCTCCGGTAGTGTTGGGACAATAGGCATAAGCTTGAGATGCACCGTAAGTACCCCAATCTGCTGCTGTGCTAATTGTAGCGCCAGCGTTGTTTTGAAGTTCACAGTTCACTTGGGGACGGTAGGCTGGTCCAGGGGAGAGAACCCGAGTTTTTCCCCAGCCACTACCAGTGCTGTAAAGTCCTAATTTGATTTCAAAGTTTGGGTGTTGGATACCACTTCCAGCAAAGACTGTACCAATTACTAATACAGAACAGACGAGTGCAAGAAGAAAAGCTGTAGATATTCTTTTTCGGTGTGCCATCATTTACTCCTTTATTTTGTGGTGAAAATTAATTCACCTCTTTCTCTTGTCCGCAAAAGCATTCACCTGGAGCTTAGCGTTAAAAGCATTATATAAAAAGAGGTGTCAAATCCGTGTCAAGATTTAGAGGTTTTAGTTGTTGCATTTCAATGATGTACACAGAAATTTTTCAATGGGTTCTGTTTCACTTTTAAACACCCTCAAAAAATATTCGTACAGGATCTGATAGAATTAATGAAGAATTAAAAGAATGTGAATAAGATGATGAGACTACTCTTGATTGAAGACGATGAGGATTTCTCCAGGCCACTTGCCATTGGTTTGAGAAAAGCAGGTTACATCGTGGATGTAAACGGGTCAGGGGAATCTGGGCTGCATTATGCTGAAAGCTTTGATTATGATTTGTTATTGCTTGACCTCAATCTGCCGGATTTAGATGGAATAACCATTTGTAAAAAACTAAAAGCAAACAACCCTGACTTGCTAATTTTCATCATCTCTGCGAGAGACGCGGTCAACAAAAGGGTGGAAGGATTAGACAGTGGTGCGGACGACTATCTTACCAAACCATTTCATCTGGATGAATTGCTTGCTCGAATCAGAGCTTTGTTTAGGAGAAAGTATCTCCAGGGAAAGAATCAAATCGAGGCTGGAAATTTACGTCTTGATCAAGTAAAGCGTGAGATTTATATCCAAGAAACTTTTGTTCAACTGACCGCTAAAGAATACTTAATCCTTGAGTACTTACTGGTTAATTTTGGGGCAATTATAAAACAAGAGGAGCTAATCTTACATACGTGGGGTGAGGAAGATGCTCTATTTTATGTTTCGTTACGAACTCATGTATATAACATTCGAAAGAAACTGCAAGCGGCGGGTTTGAGAGGTGTGGAGTTGGCAAATATTGTAAATCAAGGATATTGCATCCGAAGTTTGCCATTTTAATCCTTAACTTCACACGAATTTGACATCCAATCAAGTAAACTATCAAAAGACTTCCATCATGAGAAATTAATAGTATGTTAGCAAAAAGAAATAATCCTACCTTTAAATCACAGTTGTTAACCCTAACGATGTTTCTGCTGTTGTCGCTTGGCACTACCTTGGTAATAACCTTATCATTAGTAAGTGGTTCAGTTATTAAAAGTGAGATACCTTTGTTTTATCTAGAACCCGATGAAGATACTGTCATTATAGACAACGACTTTTCTGGTAAACATAATCCGGATATGCCTTTTTCCACGGAAAGCGTTCAGCACAATATTGTTAACAGATTGCAATTAAAACTGCTTCGATGGTTTATTATCATCACGGCTGGATTTATCATCGCCTTTCTTTTTGGAATGAGCTGGATTAGCCGTCTAATCACAGAGCCGATTACAAAGTTGACCAATGTAATTTCAGATCCTCAACCTCTAAACAGCATGAAATTATCCACCCCTAAGCATATAGAAATCGCGAATCTACAGGAAGCGGCTTTGACAAAAATTAAACAACTCGAAGATTTAATCTTGCAACAGGAGGAGTTTGCCCTAAACACGACACATGAATTTCGATCACCTGTTGCGGCAATTCGGATGAATCTTGACTTGATTTTACAAGAAAAAGCGGCATACACATCTGAACTGCTCGACAGCCTAGTGTCTATTGATAATTCTACGATAAGGCTGGAAAGCCTTATAAAGCAATATGGATTTTATTTGTACAAAGATCAAATTTATCGTCCTGAGATGATAGAGTTAAACGCTCTTTTACAAGAGTGCATAAAAATTCTACATGAGAAAGCAAAAGATAAAGGAATAACAATTAGTTATGACACTAATCAAATGAGCACAGTTTTTTCAGATCGTGCCATCTTACAAACAATTCTGATAAACCTGCTTGATAACGCGATTAAATATAATCGACAGGCAGGTAAAGTCAGTATTAAGACATGGGCCCACCAGAATGGATATGAATTTTCTGTAGAAGACAATGGTATCGGGATATCTCAAGAAGAATTACCGTACATATTTGACAGATTCTATCGAGTGGATACTTCTAGATCCCGAAAGACTGGGGGAAGTGGCTTGGGGCTTTCCATCGTCAAGACCCTTGTGAAATCCGCCTCAGGAACTATCAGTATCCATAGTGATATTGACAAAGGAACTATAGTCCGGTTTTATATTCCAAATAAGGATACTATAGCAGTTTAAGATAAGCACAAAGGAGCTAAAATGAAAAACAGTACTTGGGACTTTATCAAAACTCTTACAATGGTCTACGTAATTCTGACCAGCTTTTTTTCAACGTCTTCAAGCGTTTATGCGAACGCTGCCACCCAGTCTGAAATCTTTTTTAATTTGAAACCTAGTCGGGAAAGCAGAAATAATTGCTTCGTTCTCCTAGAGCCAATTAGAGAAGATGAGGTTGAATCAAGAATAATCGAAGTAGTTTGTGGTTTGACAAATGTCGAGCTTGAAACAAAGTATCGGACATCTTCTTCTTATGTGGTGAGAAGCCAGCAGATGGTATCCACACCAATCGCCGAGTTGAACCGCGAGATAGTCAAGGAAGATGGGTGGAATGAATTTGATTTTATCATCCAAACCCGTGACTGACTTAGATAAATAGCTGTAAGGGGGCAGGCGACCGAGAGAAGAGTGCCGCCTGTGCACATTGTAGTAATACAGATAATTCATTGCTTCAAAGAAGAAATCTTTGGGTGAATCAATCGAGAGAATGCGGGGGATATAGAACTCATCGTCATCGGTCCGATGAGAGCGTTCGATATGAGGATTCTCCTCAGGATGTCCGGCCCTGTTCTGGACAAAGGAACAACCGAAGTCAGCCAGCAGTTTTTTGAGTTCGTGCACTTTCAACCAGGATTTCCCCCCAAACTCCTCACCGCGGTCGACAGTAAAAACGACATGGGAAGTCACGCCATGGCTTCTCAGCCAGGAAAGAACCCATAAAAACCAGGCCAAACCGTTGGTCCAGGTCTTCTCATAGGAATATGCCATCAGCCTGAAACGGGAGTTCACATCAATGGCAGTCCATTGATAGCGGGGTAAATTCCTGGTGTGGATGTGATGGATCTGTTCCATGGAGAGCGCTTTTTGGTCGACGATATACTTCAGGTCAATCTGGACCACTTCAAAGGCTTTGGCCGAGTACCAGTCGACAAACTGACGCTCGGTTTTATTGGCTGAGCGCTGTTTCTTTCCCTTAGACTTATTGCGTCTGATGATGTTGCGGATGGTGTGTGGGGACAGATAGAGATCATCTACTTCCTCCAGCTCTTCTTTGATCCGCACAGGACCAAACCCTGTTTGTTTGTGGATTTCCAGGACTCGTTCTTCAAGCTTCTTGTTGGTCTTGTTATGCACGTGTTTTGGCGCTCTGGAGGCGTCATGCAGATCTCCTGCCTCTTTCTTCCTGATAGCTTTATAGACGGTTGCCCGACTAATGTTCAATACCTGAGCGGTTTGGCTCACGTTGCCTTTATGGGCCTTGAGTATCTGCAGGATCGCTTGTCTGGCTGCTATCGGGCTGCTTCGTCTCAACTCTTGGTAATCTAAGCGGATGATATCCTTTATCAATTTGCACCTCAATGTCCTCATATGGTAATCCCCAAAGCTCCAGACACCTGGTGCGGTATCTCTCATACCCTCGATTCATAAAGTGTATACTATGTGCTGACCCACGCACAATCTTCTTCTTATGTAGTCTTGCAATTTTACGATGATACAAACTACAATAATTTGATAGTAAATTTTGCTGGACCACAAAGATGTTCAGCTACGGTTTCTTATAGTGTTTCCAGCATGCCTACAAGTGTCAACAATAGAGCCAGTTCTGGTTCAAGTTATTCAGGATGTTACAACATAATGGTTTTTGATCTCAGTAATTTTGCTGGTGATAGTTACTCTTGTCAAGATAACTGTCCAAGTTTTGGCGCGCTCAATGATCGCGTAAGATCGTGGAGGATTTCTAATTAGCCATCAAATCATAAAATCAAAGGCAACAGGAATAAGAACGTTGCCTTTGATTTTTAAATACTGTGCATTTAACTATTCCTTGATTACAATTTGGCATGCTGTGTTTAAGGAATAAATCATTCATCAATTGCTTTCTGTAAAACAATCCCAAATTTAAGCCTTAATACAAATTCTAGAATTGACGCTGTGTCTCGTTGAATCGGCGAGTTTATTTAGCCATTAATCGCAAGAAACGTAGAGTGAGAATATGTCTTCGATTTAAATGGTCATAAGTAGGCTGTTTTTATCCATAAGACATATCCTTTTTTGGCAAATTTTCCACGGGGGTTGTTTTAAGAAGCGAAAGGAGATGACATGATCCCTGAATCCTTTGAATTAGGTGTCTGTTACGCGTTTGATTCTTATTGCAAACGGACATTAAAGAACGAAGCGATTAATGCTCACAAAGCGCTAAACAGACGAAAAAAAAGAATTCTCAATTTTTCAGATCTAGCTCTTGATGAAGAGTATCTGTTCATCAATCCTGACCCTATAGATATCTTGTCCGAGTATCGAATTAATGAATTGTGGATAAGTAACGAGCTTTTAAAAGCCGTAATCGAAAACCTACCTGAACATTTACAGCAGATCATCAATTTATATTATTTTGATGGTCTCAATGATCGAAAAATCAGCGAGATAACAAAGATTCCGAGAAGTACTATCCAGAACTGGCGGGCTTCTGCTTTAGAAAAACTTAAGCATGATTTGGAGAAAATCGCTCATGACTGTCCGGGCATTTGAAGACGATCCTATACCAACAAACAGATTGATTCCGTACCCAGTGATTATCTGTGCTGTACAGGGAGACCCGACTGCAATGGATCAAGTTATCGTCCATTTCAATCCTTACATAGCATACTTATCAAGACGAAATGCAAGAGATGAAGAAGGTTTCTTAATCATGATAACAGATCCTGAAATAGAAGCTCGGCTAATCTCACGGTTAGTCCGAGCCGTTGTCCGTTTTAAAATCATAACTGAAACAAATCAATTGAAATGAACACCAATATAGAGAAATCTAAACCAAAAGGAGCATATACCCTTATTAGATACAGCTTTCAATTAGCTATGCCGAACAAACATTTACAGCAAAGGAAGATACTAGTTACCTTCAAATTGTACTAAGCCTTGTCAACATGAAGGGAGATGAAATATTTAGTAAGAAAAAGTACCTTAACAAAAACGCCAGGAGGATAATGCCTGGATGTAATACAACAATCCGGATACGACAATCCATCACTGATCACAGACGCGAGACAATCCTAATAATAAACGAGTGACAAGCGTTTTCGAGAAGATTGATATGGCAAATCAACTATGAAGTGAAGGGCATAATGATACTCCTCTATAGCCACAGTCCGAGCGTAGACCCGCCGCAGGCAATGGGTAGAGCTGTCCTGGTTGAACAGGGGTGAAACTCCCGTGGGCAATGCCAACTGCCATCCGGATTAAAATAAAAAAATTGAACAGCAGGCTGTGAATGAATAAAAAACCTTGCTCTCAATCATTGGCAAAATTTTAAAATAAATTGTTTAAATGGTTGAAGCTTGATTTAGCCTTGGAATGAAAAGAAATAAGTGAGATTGAAAAAAATGTCGATAACAAAAATAAAAATCCCACATAAAGTGATAATCCGTGCGCCTGGACTCTTACCAATGTTGTATACGCTAAACGAGTTGGCTTCGGCTTTGGATATACCTTATAACACTTTACGTGGTTGGCTTTCTGCAGGTGCTCCACATGAAAAAGATAATAGTGGGCGTTTATGGATAAACGGAGAATCGTTCAGAGCTTGGGTGGTTAGTCAAAAGCCAGATAAAAAATTACAGAGATTGACAGAGGGCCAGGGTTATTGCATGCACTGTAATCAAGCCAGAATAATTGAATCTCCGCAATATACATTCGTCAATGAGAAAGTAAAACGTATAAAAGGGTATTGTCCGGTTTGCAAAAACATCATTAACCGAGGAATCCGAGATGATTGAACGTCAAAACTTTCTTAAAGTATCCAAGTATCTCTTATATTTGAAGGAAGTAATGCAGCTGGGAATAAGCTCTGTTGAACGGTATCGTTTCTACCTCAGACATTTGTTGCTTTGGGCAGATGATCACGATTTCTCAAAAGCACCGATGATACGTCCCACCTTTCCTAAATACTTATCTAAGCAAGTCCAAAAGGACAATAGTAAAGACCTGGCTCAGTCGACACAGAAAAAAATACTCGACACAAGCAAAAGATTTTTTCTTTGGGCTAAAAGGACGTATCCCCGTGAATTAAATACTGTTACATTAGATTGGATTGAAACCTTACGACTGCCAAGACAACCACAGAAACTGCAAGTGAATGTGTTTGTAACTGAAGAAGACGTCAGAAAGCTTGTAATGCCACCAGCCCCGCAAAACGATTTGGCATTATTACGGGATCAGGCAGCTGCTGCTTTCCTTTTTTTATCTGGAATGCGTGCTACTGCTTTTGTCACCCTTCCATGCTCTGCAATTGATCTGGAGAACCTCACGGTCTACCAATGGCCAGAGCTTGGGGTCAAAACAAAGAACGGTAAGAAGGCGACAACTTTTCTTTATAATGTTCCAGATTTAATTGAGCCAATAAAACGGTGGGATAGCATTATTCGTGAGACATTATCTGATGATGCATGTTGGTATGCACCAGTCCACCATTTGTGGGGTGAGCAAAGCATTTCCCAAAACAAGCCCGGTAATAACAGAGCGCATGCACTCGGTCGAAGGATGAAAGTTCTCTTTGCCAGAGCACAAATTGAATACAAATCTCCGCATAAATTTCGGCATGGCAACGCTGTATACGGTCTTTTGCATGCGAAAACCCTGGCAGATTACAAAGCTGTCTCAATGAATCTTATGCATGAGAACCTTGAAATCACAGACGGAATATACGCCCCTTTGTTATCATCAGATGTCAAAACGCGTATCACCGGATTAGTTGACAATACTAGTCAACCTCCAGACCGTAGATTAGAAAATTACCTGGACGGTCTGGAGAAAGAAAAGTTAGGTAAAGCACTATTGATGATTGCTGAAAAACTAATCAATTAAGTACGATGCTTATAGCCTCCAATTGTCAACTGGACTTGCCTTGCGATGCGCCGTAGCAACATCACTTTGCGCAACTTGTGCATAATGACGAACCATATCGAGTGAACTGTGTCCAAGCAAAAGCTGTAAGGTAAACACATCACCGCCCGATCTCAAGTAAGTGATTGCAAAAGTGTGTCTGAATTTATGCGGATGCACATGGGGAATACCAGCCCTTTCACCTAAGCGTCTGATCATGATCCTAAGACTATTTCGGTTAAATGCACGGGATGCGTTATTTAAAAAAAGCGGAGTTTCAGGATCATCACCATCTTCTCGGTTTGCCAGATAACGCCATAGAGCTTTCTTGCTTGCTTTTCCCAGGTAAGTTACCCTACCCTTACCTCCCTTTGCACCTCCGGAAACACCATGTCGAACACTGACTTGTCCGGTTTTTAAATCAACATCACCTACCAATAAAGAACATAATTCAGATGCACGCAAGCCTGTATCCAATAAAAACATGATCAAAGCCTGATCACGGTTGGCTGTTGGCCTACGCATAACAAAGCTCCTACGGTTATTGGGTTGAGCTTCTCTTGAATAGAGACAGGACTTAATTAATTTTTCAATGTCTTCCTTGGAGAATGTTTGAATAACATGTTGAGGATACTTAGGAGGTGGAATGGTTTTTGCGGGATTCTCTAATCCAAACTCTCTTTCAAGCCATGAAAAGAAAGCTCGAAGGGATACATAAACATTTCTTAAAGATTTAGCAGATAACGGTTCAGTATTTCCATTCCATCTTCTGGGTTTGTAATCAGTCCTCATCCATGCCAGAAAGGAAATCAGATCTGAAGTTTTGATTTGAGCAACTTTACGATCTCCAATTTGATCCAGCCAATGCCTTAGGATATGTTCATAAGAGTCGATCGTACGCTTGCTTAAGCCCTCTGCTATCTTGAAAGTGAGGAAACCATCGATAGCTTTTGACAACAGAATTGATGTATGTGAGTTTTTTGAGCCCGGCGAACAGTGGTTCATTATTAAATCCTCCGATTCTAAAATGTTGGCAACCTCTGTACGCGCGGCTAACAAAAAACCAGAGTATTGCGTACTCTGGTTCCTTCTCAATAGCGGGGAGCGGATTCGAACCACTGACCTCCGGGTTATGAGCCCGACGAGCTACCACTGCTCTACCCCGCATTGAGAAGTACATTCTATGACATTAATTAGACATTGTCAAGCGGGCGGTTTAGCGAACAATTGAGAGAAGAATAATCCAACATCAAAATTAATTCCGCCTTTACTGGGATACCTTTCGAATGCGTTTTTCAAACCTCCTAACAAAATTTGACAAACCAGTCATTTTATTAGATAATTAGGACGGTTTTTTTTGCATACATATAATATTATCGCGCTTTTTTGCAACTGTTGTCTGTCGAAATTTAAGGAAAATTACTTGAGCACAACTCTTACTGAAAACAACAACATCGGAATCATTATTCGAGCAATTGGTGTTGTTGTTGATGTTGAATTCGAAACCGGAAATCTACCCAGCATCCATAACGCACTCAAAGTATCTCAAAATGGAAAACCGCCCCTGATTTTAGAAGTCCATGAACATGTGGATGCTCACACGGTTCGAACAGTAGCCTTGGGCTCAACTGAGGGCCTGAAACGGGGGTTGGTTGTCAAGGACACCGGAAACCCCATTTTGGTTCCTGTGGGTAGAGAAACCCTTGGGCGGATGTTCAATATTCTGGGTGAACCCATCGATGATAAGCCGCCCGTCTCAGACAAAACCTCTCGGCACCCCATTCATTCAGAATCACCATCTTTAAGTTCACAGGAAGTGGTCACCACCCCATTTATCACCGGTATTAAAGCAATTGATTTGTTAACCCCCTATCCGAACGGTGGGAAAATTGGGCTATTTGGTGGTGCTGGCGTTGGCAAGACTGTCCTCATCATCGAATTGATGCGCAATTCAATTCAGAAGCATTCTGGAATCGTGTTGTTTGCCGGTGTTGGAGAACGCAGCAGAGAGGGGAATGATCTCTATCTGGAGTTGAGCAAAACCGATGCCATGAAATCAAGCGTTCTGGTTTTTGGCCAAATGAACGAACCTCCGGGCGCCCGACTGCGAACGCCCCTGACCGCGTTAACCATGGCCGAGTACTTTCGAGATTATGAACGTCGCCCAGTTTTGGTGTTCATTGATAATATATTCCGCTATATCCAGGCAGGATCAGAGGTTTCGGCTTTGTTGGGCCGCCTCCCCAGCGAGGTTGGCTACCAACCCACCCTTGAATCCGAAATGGGGGCGCTTCAAGAGCGCATTACAACCACATCAGCCGGCAGTGTGACCTCAATTCAAGCCATTTATGTGCCTGCTGATGACATGACCGACCCGGCTGTTGTCGCTACCTTTGCCCATCTTGATGCATCCACCGTGCTATCAAGGCGCCAGGTTGACCTCGGTATTTACCCGGCGATTGACCCATTAAGTTCATCATCTACATTGATGGCGCCGCACATTGTCGGTCAGGAGCATTACCGTGTGGCCATGCAGGTCAAATCAACGCTTGCCCGGTATGAAGATCTGCAAGACGTCATCGCCATTCTTGGCATGGATGAACTGAGCGAAGCAGATCAAAAAACCGTGCGCAGGGCACGGCGCATTCAAAGGTTTCTGTCTCAGCCATTTTTTTCAGCAGAAGAATTTACCGGTGATGCAGGGGTATTTGTCGAGCTAAACGAGACGATCAGGGGATTTAAAGAAATCCTGGAAGGTCGCTATGATCTGATCCCCGAACAAGCTTTTTATATGGTTGGAACCATCGATGATGCCATGGAAAAGGCGAGAAAGCTTTCACTGGAGGAGGAACAGTGAGTTCTTTCCCCCTGCTAACCTTACACATTCTTTCGCCAGACGGGATCAATTTTGAAAAAGGAGGCCTTCAAGAAGTTGTCGTTCCCCTTGCTGATGGCGGATCGATAGGGATTAAACCAGGCCACGCAACTTTGATCGCAGAAACGGTGCGCGGAGCAATCCGCTATCGCACAGAACTTGAACAGGAAAGTATTGAAGTTCTCCCTGGCGTTTTGGATATTAGAGATAATACGGTCATCATTTTGAGCGCTGGGAAAGTCTCACAACAAACAAGCATTGTTTCAGAAGCTGGATCAATGAATTTTGAACGATTGATGCAAACGCTGATCAACAAAATTCAGGTTGAAGAAGAATCAGTCTCATCACAAAGTTAGCATGACTGAAGAAAAAAAAAGTAAGCGATTTTCAATCAAAGGAATAGGCCTGACCACACTGGGCTGGGAAATTGCCCTGCCGATATTTGGCGGCGTTCTCATTGGTCATTATCTGGATCAGTTGACAGAAAACACCTATATGTTCACACTATCTTTTTTAGGATTGGGCATTTTCATTGCCTACTACAACATTTATAAGCGCATCCAGATCGAAATTTGGCGAAAAAACCTCAAGGACAAGGAAAGAGGCGAGAATAAGGAAGAACTAAAAAAATGATTGCCTTAAACATCATATTTTGGACATTTATCGGAGCAATTACCGGCTATCTTTATTTTATCTCTCAGCAGTGGTCGGTGAATCAATTAGACTCCCAACAAAGACGCCGCAGTATCAGTTTAATCATGGCAGGAACTATTTTGCGGTGGCTATTTGTTGGAATTATTTTTTCGATTTCGGTCTTGCATTCTTATCTGGCATTATTGAGCGTTTTTTTATCCTTTATGTTGGTAAGGTTGGTATTCTTGCTGATGTGGCAGGGCTGGCTGCGTTTTAAAAATCCTTTCATCCGCCATTCATAGGGACATCATATGGATACTATTACACCACAAGTTGTCTTTGAAATATATGGAATAAAAATTACAAACACCGTTGTTTCCACCTGGGTAATAATGGTCCTTTTAATTCTTTTAGCCTGGGTGATTCGCAGGTTTAAACCTGGTATTGGTGAGGTGATTATTGAATCAATCAACGGGATTATTGGTTCAGTGATGCCCGAAGAAGCAGGGACGATTAAGTATTTGCCAGTTCTGGGAACATTAGCGGTGTTTTTAATTATTTCCAATCTATTTGGTCTTGTTCCAGGTATGGTTTCCCCCACTTCAAATATTAACACAACCTTTGCCCTGGCATTGGTTGTGTTTTTTGCTGTCCATATTTATGGCATAGCTGAAAAGGGCTTGTGGGGTTATATTAAAGATTTCGCCAACCCCATTTTCATGTTTCCATTGGAAATTATCAGCCACCTTTCCCGCACATTATCGCTGTCAATTCGCCTTTTTGGCAACATTCTGAGCACCGATTTGATCGTTGCAATCATTTTTTCGCTGGTTCCACTATTTCTCCCACTCCCTCTGGCGACATTGTCCATCATCACTGGCCTCTTACAAGCTTACATCTTCACTATTCTCGCATCATTGTATGTCGCTTCTGCTGTGGAAGTCCAGGAGTTTGAGCAGGAGCGCCGCCGCCTTAAACAATTGAAAAAAAAATCTAAACACTCATCATAAAAGAAGAAAGGATCTCAACCTATGTGGCAATTAGATGCACCTACATTAATAACTGTTCTAACCATTATTGTCTCCGTAGCAGGAATTGTCCTGGGTAGTATTGTTCCAGGAATTGTGGAAGGGATAGCAACAAAAACAGCGTTGGAAGCCATAGCTCGCCAACCTGAAGCCGCAGGAGATATTCGTACCACCTTGTTAATCTCAATGGCGTTATTAGAATCAGGGTCTATTTATGTACTGTTGATTGTATTAATTCTTGTTTTTGCCAACCCATTGCTCGAGCTATTCATTTTTTAAAAAAGCATAAGGAAAAATCAGATGCTGGATATTGATCTGTTCACCGTAGTGGCCGAAATAATTAACTTTCTCGTCCTTGCGGTTGCCCTGTACTTTATTCTCTTTAAACCCATTGTAAAGCGTATGGATGAGAATGCAAAAAGAAGAGCAGAATTGCTCACAACGGCAGAAGAAATGAACCAACAAGCCGAAGATAATTTAGCCTTAATCGTGGGGCGGCTTGATAATCTTGACAAAGAGATTGAAGTCCATTTGGAAAATGCCAAATCTCTGATGCAAGCAGAAAGTGAAGCACTTTTAGATGCGACGAAAACAGAGGCAGAGAGCATTCTTATTGACGCAGAAAAAGAGGTTGTTAAGCTCCAACAGCAAGGAATTAAGGATTTTCACGATGAGCTTGTGAACGGTATTTTAAATATCAGCAGGCAAGTTCTCACTCAAACAACACCCGCAGAGGTTCATGATAATTTAGTCAATGAATTAATTGAGAAAATTTGGGACATGGGAAAACAAGACATGCACCAGGTGAGAACAGTGCGCGATTCTTTGACCGAGCGTACACCAACAGTGCATGTCGCATCCGCAAAGGCATTAACGCCTGACCAACAGAGGGCGCTCATTCGGCCGGTTTCTGCCCTTGCAGACCGCAATGTGAATATGGAAATTGATGTTGACCCAGAATTAATTTCAGGAATACGCGTTCATCTTGGCGATCTGATTGTTACCAACAACCTTGCGGTAGAGTTAAATAATTTAAAGACCGATATTGCTAAATTGATTGATGAAAGTCTGCAGCATTGATCGTGAAGAGGAAGAATTGATACTCTCAGAAGAACAACAACGTTCACTTTCAAAAAAGCTCGTTGAAAGCGCAAAATTAGTCACCTCAAAGGAAGCGTTTTTAGAGTCTATCAGACAACGGGCAGAATCTGAAAATGAGAACAAGTTCGAAAATATTATCCAAAAAATAATCGGCAACCTGGCTGAAAAATCCACTGAAATACGACCCCAGGTTCGCTTTACGACAGTAGGCTCGGTTCATCGCATTGGCAACGGTGTAGCCACGGTCTCAGGCTTACCCGATGTCAGCATTGATGAAATCGTCACTTTTCCAACGGGCGTAGAAGGAATGGTATTAAACCTTGATCGCAAACACGTTGATTTGATCATGCTGGGCAGCGATCAAGGAATCCGAGGAGGCGATCTTGTGCAGGCTACAGGTAAACGGTTGCAAGTCCCCGTTGGCAGCCAGCTCTTGGGTCGAGTGGTTAATCCTTTAGGTAAGCCGATCGATCGAGACGAAATCATCGAAGCTAGCGAGCACAGGCTTTTATCAAAAATTGCCCCCGGAGTTATCGAACGCACACCTGTCAACGAATCCTTGTTCACAGGCACCAAAATGATTGACATGCTTTTTCCGATTGGCCGCGGGCAACGTGAATTAATCCTTGGGGATCGCCAGACAGGAAAAACCACTTTGGCGGTGGATGCCATTTTGAACCAGAAACACACCGGTGTACGCTGTGTTTATGTTGCCATCGGTCAAAAGAAATCATCAACACTTTCTGTAATAGAAACACTACGAGAAAAGGATGTAATGTCAAACACAGTTGTGGTCATGAGCAGCTCCGACGACCCGCCTGCTCTCAGGTACCTTGCGCCTTATGCGGGGATGACTATGGCTGAATACTTTTTAGACCAGGGACAGGATGTATTAATCGTATTTGATGATCTCAGTAAACACGCTGATGCCTACCGAGAGTTGAGCCTGTTGCTTCGCCGACCACCGGGGCGCGAAGCCTATCCCGGGGATATTTTTTATATTCATTCCAGGCTACTTGAACGCGCCTGCAAATTGAAACAAAGCAACGGCGGTGGTTCTATCACAGCATTGCCCATCGCAACAACTCAGAATGGCAACATCTCAGCCTATATCACCACGAACCTGATATCCATCACAGATGGTCAGTTGGTGTTAGATACCGGTTTGTTTAATCAGGAACAAAAACCTGCAATTGATATCGGACGTTCTGTCTCGCGGGTTGGTGGTGCCGCACAGCAGCCAGCCATGCGACGGCTTGTAGGCAACCTAAAATTGGAACTTTCCCAATATAAAGAGGTTGAACACTTTACCCGATTTGGCACCGAGGTCGATGAAACCACACGCCGGCAAATTAATAAAGGACAGCGTATCCTCAATATCCTCAAACAACAACCCAATAAGCCCTACTCGTATTCAATGACGATTGTCGTTCTGTACGCACTCAATACAGGCCATTTCGATCAAGTCCCCATTAATGATGTTGAAAACTACGAAAATTCTTTAATCGATTTCTTCCTCCATCGAGAGAACAAATTACTTATCGACATCAGAAAAGAAACGCACCTTAGTGAATCAATCACAGATGAGTTAGATCATGCCTTATCTGCTTTCAACCAGTACTGGCTTGAAATAGGAGATGAAAACAAATGAAAATGGTGATGGTTGTCGTCCCGGCGAATGCCTCGGAGAAACTGCTTGATGCGTTGGTGAATGCTGGCCACACAGCCACATATACTGAAACACGAGGTGGGATGTTGAGGCAAAGTCAGTATTCGCTTTTCGTTGTGGTACAAAATGAACAGCTGGAGGAAGTCATGGGCGTTATCAGGGATAACTGCCACATCCAGGTAGAAATGAAAACCCACCTATCTACGGATCAAGCTTCTCTCGAAAAACAAGCACTAACTGCTGAAATTGGCGGTGCAGTTGCCTTTGTTTGGGATATTGAGAAATTTGAATCCTTTTCATAAATACCATGACACAAAGTTTTGAGAGTGCAAAATCAAGGTTAGATAATATTAAGACCATTGAGCCTTTATTAAGTGCTCTCAGAACCATGTCGATGGGGGCGTGGCAAATGGCGAACAGAAAAATTGCCAGTTTGTCCAACTATGAGGATGATCTTGATCAAATTTTAATTGAAATACTTCCCAAATTTACTCAGAAACCAGTTAGGGAACAAACGGTCCAGGAAATTCCAATTGAAAATTCCGAAACAATCATTTTGATCATTGGGTCAGAGCGCGGTTTATGCGGAAAATTTAACGCTGGTTTAGCAGAAAACACCTTGAAATTCATAGATCAGAACCAATTTTCTTCTTATCAGATTTGGGTAATGGGATCAAGATTGCGGCTCGAATTTGAACGCAGAGAAATAACTATTGCATGGCGTAAGGAACTTCCCGCCAGCGGATTATTCACCTATCATGAAGCCTATATGATCACACAAGATTGGCTGGATCAGTTTGAAGCCTACGCCTTCCATCGCTTCATTGTGTTAAATAATCATTTAGTCTCAGGCAGCTTGTATCAATTTGAAACACACTATTTGCTGCCTTATGAATTCAAGCGGGATTCAGAAATTAACCCGAGCGGTGCATGTCGTTGGCCTCCTGTAATTATTGAAACTGATCCAAAGGGGATATATAATCAAGTTATTCAACACTTTATTGCCGCCAGCTTTTATAAATTATTACTCAGGTCGGCTGCTGCTGAGCACTCTGCTAGGTATCACCTTTTGCAGGAAGCCAGTGAAAATGCTGAAGACATTATCGAAGAGTTGGTTTGGGTAATTAATGCTGAAAGGAAGCGGAAAATTACCCAACAAATGCAGGAATTGGCTGTTAGTGCAGGTTTGCTTAAATATTAATTATTATTCGCTACTTAATTCGGAATCATTCACAAGGAGGCTGATCGTGAGCGGGAAGAAAAAATTCACCATTGGTGTTGATTTTGGTAATCAAGCTGCACAGGCTGTACTGGTTGATGTCAGTAATGGAAAAATCATTGCTTCATCTGTCTACAAATATCCACATGGTGTGATCACCGATCAACTCCCCAACAGTAATATTTTACTGGACCCAGATTGGGCTCTTCAAGACCCAAAAGACTACATTAATGCCCTCAAGCGAAACATCCCGAAATTAATCGCTGACAGTCAAATCTCGCCTGAGCAAGTCATCGGGATCGGGGTTAGCTTTCCAGGATCAACCGTTATTCCCACCACGAATGACGGGACGCCTCTTGCATTACTTGAAGACTATAAAGATGAGCCGCATGCCTGGCCGAAACACTGGAAGCACGCTGCCGCCCATGACGAAGCAGAAAAACTTACAAAAATCGCAACCGATCGATTTGAAACCTTTCTTGACCGCTATGGTGGAAATATCAGCCCCGAATGGTTTTTTCCAAAGGTCTGGCAGATTTTCAATCAATCATCATCCGTTTATTCTGCGGCTGAACGATTGATTGAAGCCTCCGATTGGATGGTCTGGCAATTGACCGGGTTAGAAACACGAAATATATGCGCAGCAGGTTTCAAAGCGCTCTGGTCAAAAAGCGAAGGGTTCCCCTTAGAGACTTTTTTCAGCGCTATGCATCCCAGTTTGCGGGACATCGTTGAAGAAAAAATGAAACACGATATCACACCTTTAGGGGAGCAAGTTGGAGAACTGACGGAGACAGCGGCAAAATGGTTAAAACTTATTCCGGGCATACCGGTAGCGACGGGAATCCTGAGCGACCATGCCGCAGTGCCTGCAGCCACTGTTGCTGAGCCAGGAAAAACGGCATTAATTCTTGGGAGCCATTTTTCACATATGGTTCTATCAAAAAAGGAACACCGAGTTCCTGGCATGTGCGGGATGGTAGAGGGTGGCATTGTACCGGGTTTGATTGCCTATCAAGCCGGGCAGGCAAGCAGCGGGGACCATTTCAACTGGTTTCTGGAAAATGGAATCCCTGGCGATTATGAAAAAGAAGCCCGTAAACGGAAGATGAGCCTTTTTTCGTTGATGGAAGAAAAAGCTGCTGCCATTGAACCCGCTGAATCTGGCCTGATTGCTTTGGATTGGTGGAATGGCAATTGCAGTATTCTCGCTGACAATGCATTAACCGGAGTAATCCTGGGTTACTCATTGAAGACAAAACCGGAAGAAATTTACAGGGCGCTGTTGGAAGCCACTGCTTTTGGAACAAGAAAGATATTTGAATCCTTCATCGCCAGTGGAGTCCCTATTAATCAAGTTGTTGTCACCGGCGGTGATCTTGTGAATAATGACCTGTTGCTAAACATTATTGCCAATGTGACCAATATCGAAATTCGAGTTGCTGAAACCCACTTTGCGTCAGCCCTAGGGTCAGCCATGTATGCAGCCGTAGCAGCAGGTGAAAGCCGGGGAGGCTACAATTCAATTCAAGAAGCCAGCCAGAAAATGGCGCGCTTGAGAAATAAGAGCTACCTGCCCAACAATAATGATAAGAAGACCTATAACAGGTTGTACTCAGAATACACTTCATTGCACGATTATTTTGGCTACGGGCACAATAATGCTATGAAACGATTGAAAAATTTGAGAGACAACATACTTGAGAAAAAAAGGAGTTGATTCTCGAATAATCTTCTATTTTTGAAACAACTCACACCGTAAACAGATGTTTCGGTGTGTTTTTAATCCTTAAACGTCATCTGCTTTGAAAAACGTATCATCAGCTTTGCTATTGGTCAGCCAGTGGTATATGCTCGCATTCACTGGCAATTTCTGGAAAATTATAGTGGTTTTTCGATAAGATATGATTTTTAGTGATATTTTAAGGTTTAAATGATCCAATCTCATCAAAACTAATCGGGTTATGGTATAATCCACTCACTATATTTTTTCAGATTGGAGGAACACAAATTATGGCAAGTGTAACGTATAACAATGTGTGGAAAAAGTTTGGGGATGTGGTCGCTCTTCAAGACCTGAACTTAGACATCGCGGACAAAGAGTTTCTTGTCCTGGTTGGACCCTCAGGGTGCGGCAAGACAACAGCGTTGCGCTGTCTGGCCGGGCTCGAAGAGATCACCGAAGGCAGTGTATTTATTGGAGAAACTAAGGTAAATGATGTGGCGCCAAAGGACCGTGATATTGCCATGGTCTTTCAGAGCTATGCTCTCTATCCCCACATGACTGTATTTGACAATATGGCCTTCGGGCTCAAACTTAGAAAAGTGCCAAAGCAAGAGATTAAAAGATTGGTGGAAGAAGCTGCTGAGATTTTAGGCATTGAAGGACTTCTAAACCGAAAACCCAGGGAGCTCTCAGGTGGTCAACGGCAACGTGTAGCTGTTGGCCGGGCGATTGTTCGCCAACCAAAAGTGTTCCTCTTTGACGAACCACTCTCAAACCTTGACGCTAAACTGCGTGTGCAAACACGTGCCCAAATCAGCAAGCTACATCAAAGATTGCAAACTACGTTTATCTATGTGACCCACGACCAGGTGGAAGCTATGACCATGGCCAGTCGCATTGCAGTGTTGAACAACGGTGTTCTTCAGCAATTGGATTCTCCTCAAAAGCTGTATGATTATCCCGATAATATGTTTGTAGCCGGTTTCATTGGCTCACCATCGATGAATTTCTTCAATGGCAAAATCGTTCGTGAGGGCGATGCCCTGTACATCGATCTGGATAGTTTTAAAATCAGAATTCCTGATGAACGACGCGCTCCTTATGAATCAATTGTTGATCATAAAATCGTCTTCGGTATTCGCCCTGAAGACATTCACAACCCCGATTTTGCGCCACCTTCAATCATTGCTGAACCGGTAGAGACAAAGGTTGATGTCACCGAATTGATGGGCAATGAAATCTTCCTCTACCTGGTCAATGGTGAGCACAGTTTTGTTGCCAGGGTTGACCCTCGTACACGCGTTGAAATGGGAGATGACCTGAGGGTCGTATTTAATATGCAAAATATGCACATTTTCGATTCTGTGGCAGACCCGGACAACCCTATCGCAGTTCGATAGATCTCCAAAATTCTAACTAGACCAAAGGCGGCCACAAAACAGCCGCCTTTTTTGTTTTCTTATAGACCTGGGGCTTGTGGCTTGTTTCGTGTTAAAAATTTCAAAATACCAGCGTACAACAAACTCTGTAGAGCCACAAAAATAAACGCATCACGCCAGAAACGCAATGGGAATAATCGAATCAGTGTATCCGAAGTGTAAAACTGCCAGGTGCCACTCTCAAAGAATAACTGGTGAAACCACGAAAAAATGGTATCAAAGCTTAGAGCAATAAAAAACAAAATCGCCACGATCAATCCAATGGTTAACCAGCCGCCAAAGTGCATAGCATTGAGAAAAATTTGTTTTTTACCTCTGCGAATACTTGCCAGGAGACTCACAAGTATCCCCATCGTTAAAATCGCCATAGCTAAACGCATCCCCGAAACCACTGATTTCACATCTTTCATATGGCTCAATTCACGTGTGTTAAAGATAGGGTTGCCATCCTCAAATTTAAGATCTTCCAAATATGAAATGCCTTCATTGTTAACGAGGTACTTGATCGATGGTTCTGACCAATGTAACCTGTCTTCAAAAGTAAAACCATAGGAGTCATCAGGGAAATCTGGCAAACGATAAGCAAATCGCGCGTAAGCTGGGGTGATTAATACTCGGATCGAGATCATTAATATCATGAAAAGGATCGCTACGGAATTAATACACATTAATACTTTGAATAAGTTCTCTTTATGTTTCAACGTAAATATTCCCAATTGCCCTCGAGGAAAAAATCAATCACAATTTTGTTGGTTACCCATTCTATTGGTGCCAAATCGTCAGTGAAAACCCGGGTAACTTCAGGTTCTGGCTGCTGGGAGATTATCGTCTCTGTCATAGCTTCCAATAAAAGGTGATGTATGTCTGATCCGAGCAATAAATTGTGGTTTTCATAAAGATTTTCCCAGCTGCCCGGCTGTTTTGTGGCAAACAGAATGGTATTCAATGAGTCAGGAACATCCATTACAAAAACAGTCGGAAAAATTTGTTTTATTGTGGTTCCAAGATCGTTGATTAATGATCTGTCTACAGGACTTCGCCCAACATTGATCACCATCACACCATCAGTGGAAAGCTTATCGTGAACAAGTTGGAAAAATTCCAGGGTGGTCATATGCCAGGGAATGTAAGGAGGTCGATAAGCGTCTACGCTGATGATGTCATAACTGCCCTGACTGTGCGCCAAACCCCAACGACCGTCCTGTACAAATACGGTTAATGAGGGCTGATTCATATCAAAATAATAGCGACCAATGTCAACAATCAGGGGGTCAATTTCAAAACCATCGATAAGGATATCACCGTAGACTTCCTGGGCTTGCCTTGCTGTTGTGCCCGCTGCCAGGCCGACAATCGCCATTTTTTCAACTGCATCAATTCCATAAGGGGGGATGTTGAAAAATGGGCCTACCAAAACTTGAGACCAGGGCCCATAATAATTTAATTGGGTGGGGTGATAAATTGAATGCATCCCCTGTCCATCATTAAGGCGAAGATACCGGTACCCTTGCTCTTCGATCACTTGAATGTAGTTATATGCGGATTCTCCTTCAAAAATCAAATTCTGTGTGGCCTTATCTGCACCCCGAGTGCCAAACACCCACAACAGGATTAAAATTAAAGGCATCCATGCGTACTTCAGCCAGGACCTAAAATCAACATAAACGCAGTATCCAATTGTCGAAATAAGCATTAAACAAGAACTGAAAAACAAGAAAGTGCGATAGGTGCCAATCAAGGGCACCAAAACAATCACAGGCAAGAAAGTGCCAATAAAAGAGCCCAGTGTTGATATTGCTGAAAGTCGGCCGGCTGTTTTGCCGACATCGCGAGCGTCTTTCAGTAATAGTTTCAATGCAAAAGGAGAGGTCATTCCCAACAGGGTCACCGGTATCACGAATAAGATCATCACCGTGAAAAAAGCACCCGCCAGGATTGGCATTTGAAACTGGTCAAAGGCATTTGCAGTCACCTTTAAAATTGGGCGAGAAACCATGGGAACCAAACCTACAGCCAAACTTGCCCATAATAAAATGTCGTAAAAGATGTTGAAGTGTGGGTGATTATCGGCAACTTTTCCCCCCAACCAATAACCAAGCGTGAGATAAATTAAGATCAGGCCTATAATACTAGCCCAAACCAGGTTGCTGGTTCCGAACACGTTTCCTAACAGGCGCGAAGCAGATAATTCCACAGCCAGCGCAGTCATTCCGGAGAAAAAAACGGTGATGTATAAGAAATACTTTTTCACAAACATCTCCCAAGGTTCGTCAACAACTCAGAGATTATAATCGATAAGTGAACATCGGTTCAAATCATCTTTGGGTTGGCAAATGACCCAACATGCGCGTTTTCCAAAAAATAACAATAACAATTTTGTTCGCAAGACCGTACACGGTGAAGAGAGTAATCCACAAGCCTTTACAAGCCTCTCAGAGCAATACTAAGGCTGATACCACACATAGGTGGGACCCCTTTGTGAAAGCGCCTTAAAATGCAGGAAAAAACGTTTCTTTATAATTTTGATAAGCCTATTTAGGCAAAAAAGCTCAGCTAATCTGAGCTTCTCGCACTGGGGGTGAAGGATTCGAACCTCCATCAACAGATTCAGAGTCTGGTGTCCTACCATTAGACGAACCCCCATCGTTTAATGACAGGCTATATTTTACCAAATGCCATGGAAAGGTGCAAGCAAAATCTTAGTTTCCAGAACATCATTGTTCCGTTTCTTTGTTCGTTTGGCGATATTGGATCAAATCGCCATATTCGCGAGGAGAAAAATCCCTAACCCCATCTATGCTATAATCACTTCGATAAGTCATTAAGGAGTTTTTTGTGTTCAGTCCGGCGTTTAGTGCGTTTTGGGTCATGATAGGGTATTTGATCTTAATGATCCTGTTGGGCGTTTTTACCGCTGGAATCGGACGCTTGAAGGGCATCAAATCCAGGGCTGGATCCATCGGTGCGATTTTCTGGGTGATGGGCGTCGTCTTTTACTTCATCCTGGCTCAAATTGGCTCACCGGACGTCATCATACTGATTTCGATCAGCCTTGCCGCTCCACTCTTTTCCATCATTAACTTACTAACAATTTTGTTCAATAAGAAACACTCCTGGAAAGACCCTGCTTATAAGAAGAAGAGCCTTGCTTACTTGTTGATATTCATGGCTGCCCTCTTGATATACATCATTGGCTTGATCATTGCCTGAACAGCTCAAGTTTTATAACAATTAACCACGTCGTGCAACCCCGTTTATTTTTTGCCACAGTCAGGAAACCAATCGACCCATGAAAAACCCTTCCATATTCATCTTCTCTGGAATTACAGGATCAATTTTTGTAATTCTTGGGACGCTGATCAGTGCATTTGCTTATCGGGGCAAGCAAGGCGAGACCTACTCGCCCCTGAACCATTTCATCTCGGAACTGGGAGAGGTAGGGGTCTCGCGCTTGGCATGGGTGTTCAACACAGGATTGATCTTATGCGGGCTTATTTTAATTCCGGCTTGTATTTCGCTTGGTGTGATCCTTCCTGGTTTCTTATCAAAGCTCGGGATGACCTCCGGGGTGATCGCTGCAGTAGGATTGGCCCTGGTGGGTTTCAATCCCATGAATAAATTGGAGCCGCATGGAAAAGCTGCAGTAACTTTTTTCCGAAGTGGTTTGGTAATGGTGTTATCCTTCTCGCTGGCAATCGCCATTCAACCTGCGAATCACCTGGTGATCCCACGTATGTACAGCCTGGCGGGTTTACCCGCAATCCTATCCTTTGGTGGATTCTTGTTATTAATGGGCAGATCCAGTCGAGTTGAGACTCGTGATCCGCTACAACCGATAACAGATAATCGACCAAAATTCTGGTTGATGGCTACAGTGGAGTGGTCTATCTTTATGACGATTGTGTTGTGGTTCTTGTTGATAGCTGTAAGTCTTCAAAAAATTACCTAATCGGAGACTAAAATCTAACAAATATGATATAATCTGAATACATCAAATTATGGTAAAATTTTTGATTAACAACATCTAATCAAATAAGCAAACGATTTCATTAAAGGAGAACCATGGCGAAATTAGAGAACATCGAAGGAATTGGGGAAGTCTATGCTGGAAAACTGCGAGAAGCAGGTATTAAGACCATTGGTATGCTATTGAAAGTGGGTAGTACGCCTAAAGGTCGTGAAGAAATTGCTGAAAAATCAGGCATCAGCGGCAAAAGAATTTTAACCTGGATCAACCATGCCGATTTGAAACGGATCAAAGGTGTTGAACGTCAGTATTCTGAGCTGCTTGAAGCATCTGGCGTGGATACCGTTGTAGAGCTGGCAACGCGGAATCCTGAGAACTTGCATAAAAAGATGCTCGAAACCAATGCCGAAAAACGGCTGGTCCGCCGCCCGCCATCATTGTCAATGGTCACAAGGTGGATTGAGCAGGCAAAGACTTTGCCGCGTGCAATTTTCTACAATTAGAAACTGACGATAACGCAAAACATCCTCTGAATCGTCCAGAGAATCAAAATATCGGCTAATATTTAACCGGTATTTTGTTTTTAAATATGATTGGATTTCTTAGCCTTTTTCATAATTAAAATTTTTGACAGCTATGTATTGTAAGCAAAGCCATTATTTGCTATACTTAAATTACAAATTCACAATGTGAAAGGAAACAAAATGGCTTATTCATTTACGAATTCAAAAGGAAAAACCTACTACTTGCATTGCAAAACCATTGAATCCAAGTCGGGTTCAACCCGCGACCTGTATTACTTCGCAGGGGATTTACGCCCTGAATTTGCTGTTGAAGAAATTCCTGCCGGGAAGAAGGTTGTTGAATTAGCATCCGGATTGCCAGCTTTGAAAAAGGATTAACAGCAATTAGGGGATATAAACAATTATGGGATTAAACCTGCCAAAGCGGTCTGTAAATTACAAAATTAATTGAATATTCTCTTTATAACTGTTTTTCGAATATAAAATTTAAAAACTCAACAAGTCATTTTCCAGGGCGTATTTTTTCGTGCCTGGCGTCGATTCATTTCCCAGAGGTTCTACCTGGGCCCTTGAAAGACGAAATCACGCGGCCGTTGAACCATTCCAATAAAATTAGAAGATAGAACCAAATCAGCCATAATTTACCATAATAAGGCTGAAACAATGCATAACCAGGTCAATACGGGGTACTTTTTGGCTTGTTTTCAGTGACTGCTGGCTTTTTCCACTATTATCAGCAAAAAACCCTGAGTTTTGACACAAAAGCTCAGTTTGCCTTCAAACCCAAATTTGTAGGCAGCTTAACCAACCGCTAAGGATAGAACACCATTCCGGTGAGATAAACCTTAATGCTAAATATGAAAACCCCGAAATAATTAATATAGATCACAGAAAGCGGATTATCAATTGTTCGATATCCTCTTTATATCAAAGTAAACGTTTCTAAGTTCGCTGAATTACGCTGAATGGTCTTTTTGTCTCAGCTCGACGCATCTATGATTAATTATTCAATCTGTGGCGTTTAAACTTGGGTCAAGGCTATTTGACTAATGCGGCAACTCCTGATTTTTACGTAGCTCTTCGACCAATTGTGCGTGTGATTCGCGAGTAATTGGGTATTTGATTAACAGGGGCATGGTAAGGATGAACATTATTACCGGAATTAAAGTAAAGAGGACGCGAATTCCAAAAATTGCCAGTTCGGTCTGTGGTATATCAGGTACGTAACCAAACCCCGATAACATCCATCCAGCGACAGCAATCGCGAAAGCGTTAGCAAATTTTGATGTAAACTGCCACATACCGTAGTAAACCCCTTCCCGACGTTCTCCGGTGACTGCCTGGTCGATTTCAATGACATCCGGCATCATGCTCCAGGGACACACCCATTGTGAAGACAGACCCATTCCTGCCACAATCGCAGTAACGTAAACAAGCGGTGTGGGGTGGGCTGGGTAGAAAAATCCTGCCAATATAGCAACGGAGGTTACACCGAGACCAAGTGCGTAGGCTTTGCCTTTACCCAAGCGATCAGCAATCATCTTCATCGGGTAGAGGCAGAGTCCAATCGTCAGCAGTAGCGCCATCATAACAATGGGCATTTGCTCCTCCATCTTCACCACATATTTAAGGTAGTAGGGAAGAAGTGTTGTGAGCAGGGTGAAACTGATGTTTGAGACCAAAAATGAGAGCATCAGGCGAACGAATGGTTTGTTTTTCAATGTTTCAATAAATGATTTTATCGGCGGCATTTTTGATGTTTCGATCTCATCTGACGGTTTTTCTTTAACAAAAATACCTGTGATCAGAATTACGATGGCAGCAAAAATTCCAAATGTGAGCCCCATGGCACTGTAACTGGCCGAATTGCTGAATCCGAAGTTATTTTTAAATACATCTGCGACAACGGTGGCCAGAGCTGCACCGATGATATATCCAGCCACTGTAAAGATTTGCCGAACTGTTGTGAGGGCCGTACGCTCGTCATAATCCTGGGTCAGTTCTGGCGTAAGTGCTGAGTAGGCAACGCCAATAAAAGAATGCAGAGTGTCGAAAAGCAAATAAGTGGTTAATACGATTAGAAATGCTGTAACGCCTGTCAACCCGGGCGGAAGTGAGAACATGAGCCAGGTCGTAAGGGCAAGCGGAACAGCCAAGAAAAGCAGGTAAGGTCTCCTGCGCCCCCAACGTGAGCGGGTCCGGTCTGAAATGTAACCAAACAAGAGGTCATTAACAGCATCCCAGGTCAGTTTGCCCAGCATCAATGCTGACCCCACCAAAGCGGGGTCGAGCAGAGCAATGTCTGTATAGTAAAAAAGCAAGAAAAACTGAACGATTGCGGTGAGCATTGCAATACCAGCATCAGCAACACCATAAAGTACTTTGATATGTGCAGGGACTTTATTTGTCATTTTATTTCCTTCAATTTGTTAACGTGTGATATTTATTTCGGAGTGGCATTGTTACTATGGCTTTTACCAAAGTATTTTTTCGCTGCGATAACAAACTCGTCTGCACGTACGACTTTGACCTTGTTCGCATCCAGAGTTTGAACAAAATTGTAAACATCGGTTACAGTGGTTCGATATGCAAAAAGGTGAACTCCAACAAAGCGAGGTTTGGGTCCTGGAGCCTCGATGATTTCTCGCACGCCAGCCATGACTTCATCGCTAGAATGGAATATTTGGGATAATTGTGGCCATTCATTGCAAATAAATATGCTTCCCTTATCTGCTACAATCGGTTTGGCCACATTATAAAAATATCCGGAAATGAAGCCTAGAATGTTATCAGGGGCTTGAAAATGTTGTTTAATGACCTTTTTCGGCGGATCTGGATAGTAAGAGGTGATTACTGTGATGTCAGCCTGGCGGCATATTTCTGCAGATTGTTCCAGGTAATCAGGCAAATTGTCGTGCAGAGGTGGAATAATATATCCTGCGCCAGAAGGGCCTGCGATTAAGCAATCTGCAGGTGTCACAGTACTGTAATAAAGACCGAGCAGTGCAGGGGCATAGGTCACGAGCAAAGGTTGCATTTCCCAATTGAAAGGCACTTTTCCTCGCTCGGGTCTGCGCCAGCCGCCAATCTGCGCGGTGTTCATCAGCATCAACTGGTCGCCATCAGAGTAAGTGAAGGTCAGGTAAACCTTGTCCTGCTCCAAAATGACGTCCGTTTCATGAACATGTTCTTGCTTAAGCGGCACAACCGCCGGTAATCCACTGTGGAAAGAGAAATTAGAAGATAGGAACGAAGGAACCAACCGCAAACCATTTGCGCTAAGCTGCTGTAAAAAGGCAAATTCGTCATCACGGCAGGTGTGCCACCCAAATATCGTACTGTCTTGTTTATGTGCATATTTTTTCTGGATAGCATTGCCCAGGCTTACTTCTGGGTCGGAAGACATCCATTTTTGCGCCATGTGCTTTAATCGGTGGAAAAGGCTGGCGTTATAAATCAAGTTACGCAACCAGGCTGGGCCACCCAAAATCAGCATCAACAAATTCCACCCGCGTTCAAAGGTTTTTCCGCTGCCTTTAGCAGAGAGGCTGTAAACGAACATCTTTTCCTTGACTGCATAGTCCAGGAATTCGGGTCGGTACCAGCCTGGTTCAATACTGGCCAGCTTTTCTGAGGAGCAGCGTGGTTGAAGGTGCTCCAACGCCCATTGATAGAGAGAAACCCGATCTTGCCATCGATTGCGCAAATCATGGACAACAGGCAGGTCTAACTGTGCTGCCCAATCGATCCGATCGGGAGGGATTGGCAGCAGGTCTTCCAGGCTGGCGTACATGACTGCAATATTGATACTGTCTTCGATGGTTGGGTCCCAGACAACCACACCCTTGATGATGGGCAGAAAACTTCTAACCACTTCGTTCAGGTTATCGGACTCCTGTGTGTCAATTGAATAAAACTGCCTATAACCATCAAGGTTGAAGCGATCCTGATTGCCAAGATATTGCCGAAATTTTGAGCGCCAAATATCTTCTGGCATGGTGTCTTCGTTGGTTCGCCTGGCGTTTGGGTCATCATAAATGCCATAATCCAAAAACAATGCAGGTTGTTCGCGATTGACCAGACCTTGTAAAGTTGCAGCAGTTATTTGGTCAGCAAAAGTGAAATTGCTGACATCCAGCATGATGATTGAATATGAGGCTTTCATGGCTGTCTTAGTAACCCCACATTGCTTTTTGCGTTTCACCCCAGGCAGTGATATCATCAGGCGTTTCCGGGTATGCCAGATAGAGTGCTTTGAGCTGGTTTGAAAAATCGTACAGGGTTTTCATGGTTTGGAAGCTTTTTTCGCTAAACTTACCTTCTTTAACACCCGCTTCTATAGTTTCGCATATATGCGCCCATCGCTCAGGGGGAAGATTGAGCTCGTAATTCAAATTGAGGTATTCGTAATCATCTTTGCAAAAGATGATCTCGTTTGTGTTGAGAAAGTCCAGTTCTTCTGGCGGAAAATCATTGACGATGGGGAGGAAACCCATCACACCCGCAAATTTCGCACCCTGACCGCGGAAATAGAGCGTGTTATAAGCCCATAAACCTTTTTTGCTGCAATCATCTTTTTCAAGCGCATCGAGGATCACATCTTTTGCGATTTTGCAGGCGGTATAGCCGCTGACGATACCCTCGCCGGAAAAAGCTTTGTTTTGATAGACTGAATCACCCACAGCGACAAATCCATCACCCACATAAGATAATGGCGCACGGCGATAAGGGCCACAGCCGATCCTCTTGGCAACCAGTTTTCCTGGATCTCCATAGCGTTCTTCACGCCATTGCTTGTGCCTTTCCCAGGCAAGCTCAGCACTACCCTGGATGACAATCCCCAGAATTGCACCATCCCCGTAGGACATATTCCAAAAACCGGGGGTGCCCAGGAAGCTGTTGCTGCCGGTAGGATAGCCGACTGGAATTTCATCACGAAGTTCCAGCCCGCTGTAGAAGGTCTGCTCAGGTGGGATTGGCGTGTTTTCTATGCCAAAATCATCGGGCAGGTGTGTGCGGACTGCGCCCACGATCCCGGAAGCATCGACCGTTATTCGCGCATAAGCCTGAAATGGTTCGCCATCAATGTTGCCAGTAACACCCTTAACGTAACCATTTTCGATAATGACATCTTCAACGCGGGCTTTTTCAGTAAGCTTCCCTCCCGCATCTCGAATGTATCCATGCAGACGTTGCATGTACAAAGGCATGTTGATGACATAGAAGGGATAGTGAACTTCGAAATATCTGCTTGAATCAACAGACCAAACCTTAAAGAAGGGCGGAAGGTGGATCAATTCTGGCGGCGTTGGATGAGGGATTTCAAACTCGTCAAAGCGGATTTCATCGATATGGATGACTTCGATATGGGCTCCGACTTTATCGAGGGTATGCGCTTCGAGCAGGTGCACATCACAGCCGGCGGCGGCGAGTTTCCAACCTAAATATGCTCCAATTGGTCCCGCTCCAACAATAAGCACGTCTGTATGAATTGTTTTGGTCATTGTTTCTCCTTGATTTTGATGGGTTCATGAGCAAAGTCGTTAAATATTTCGAGAATTATATAAAAACCTTGGAAATTATAACATAGATAATTATCTACGGGTGTCAAAAGACTTTTTTGTGGAGGAGTTTAACTCAATGTTTGAATCAAAAAAAAGAACGCCCGGGATGGTTTATATTGCGGGATTCTGCACAGTGTTCAAAGCAAGGGTCTCCGGGTTATGAGCCCGAGGAGCTATTACTGCTCTACCCGGCATCTAAGATTTTTATCTATGACATTAATAACAGATTGCCAAGCAGTTTGGCGAATATGTGTTATTTAAAATTGAAAAATGAATTGATCAAATCAACTCACAGGTCATATTTAAGGCAGATTTTTCAAAAACTGGGGGAAACAAAGCATAGGTGTGGGGGATCAGTTAAGGTATCCCAGTGCCAGCTTCCACGCCCACAGGATGGAACCGCCATGTGCATCAGGGGTAGGGGCACAATCGAATATTAAACTGATAAGGTCGAGGTTCCAGTCGATATTGAAGCAGTGTGTCCGGTCCGCAGGAGTTGCTTCCCAGACCGGTCTGGGCTAAATCGATGTACAGCCAGGGATTTGCCTGGAAAGTGACCTCATCGATATGTCTTGCATTGGTCAGGTTCGTTAACGAGCTGTGGTGGATGCTGAAATCGAAACTGGGTAGGCCCAGAACACTGACCGGAGGTACATCATTTCCACACAATTTCAACCAGCGAGTATCCGTGCGATTGCCATTTTCCTGCGGCATGATATAAGGATGAAACAAGTCGACGGTTTTGGCAGTGTGAAGGTCTACAAAGGCGGAGTCTTTCCGGTCGCTATAGCTTTCGTGTGGACCGCGACCGTACCAGGTCACGCGTTGATAATCCTGGTGAAGCCTGGTTTTGAAACCCAACCTTGGTAAGCGGGTATTGATGTGCATTGGAACAAAGTTTAATTCGATTTGCAGCAAACCATCTTGAAGAAAATTATAATTAAGTTCACAATGGGCGATAGGTTGGACTCCAGCAGCTGCCAGTTTTCCCTCAATGCATATAGAAATACACCCATCATTATTACTGATCAGTTTCACCTGGTTGCGAAAAAATATCGCCCGATCAAGCCCATCATAAAGCCATTCCTTAGCGATGTGCACATCGTTATCGGTAGGTGCGCGCCAGATATTGAGGCACATGGGTTCGATAAAAACCGGTGCACGATTGACTCGCCACGCATCGATCCAGCCCGTGATGCGATTGATTTCGAAAGCCTGCTGTTCATCTTCCACAAGGATCTGATGCTCTTTTTCCGAAACTTGCCAGAGGCAGGGGTGGTTGTTGATATTGCTGCTGTATTTCCTGTTGACAACGCCCTCTTGGATGCAGATTTGATCCCGGGCTACGACATGCGCGGCATCAGCCCAAAGCGTGGATGTTTTTTGCATAAAGACAATTTCGAACCAGGTTTCTTTATCGGGCGGCAAGGTGATGTCAAACGTGGGAATCGTTAAGCTGATCTCCCCGGGTTGATGGCTGGAATCCAGGAGTATTTCACTTTCGGCAAGGAGGGAGCCTTCAGCCCTGAGACTGCAAAAACACTGCAAATGCTCAAGGCTGAGAAAATCATAGCGGTTTTGTAGCCGAACGCGATTTGATTGTAAATCGCACTCCAGTAATGATACAGGCTGAATCCAGTACTCTAATTCGTAAAGGCCTGGATGCGGTTCACGGTCAGGGTTGATCAATCCATTAATGCAAAAATTAGCGTCATTGGGATTGTCTCCATAATCGCCGCCGTAGCGAAAGGTAACTCCACCTTCGAGTGTGCGATGGCGCAAGCCCTGGTCAACCCAATCCCAGACACAAGCGCCAATCAATCGGGGATATTTATAGATTAATTCCCAGTATTCGCGTAGACTACCGGGGCTGTTGCCCATTGCGTGGGCATATTCGCAGACAAAAAAGGGCCGAGGGTCGCTCTCCGGGTTCTCACCAGCTTTCTTTAATTCGGATATACTCGGGTACATCACGGATACAACATCGACAGCAGCGTCTGTGCCCGCGCTTTCATAGTGGACAGGTCGGGAGGGGTCGACGTTGCGGACATATTCAGCCATGCTGACATGATTCTCGCCAAAGCCAGCTTCATTGCCCAATGACCAGAAAATGATCGAGGGATGATTTCGGTTTTGTGCTACCATCCGGCGCGCACGGTCTAAATAGGTTTCCTTCCAATCCGGCGAATCAGACAGTGCCGATCGGTTCCCAACCAATTCAAAGCCGTGAGTCTCTAAATCGGTTTCATCAATTAAGTACAGACCATAGCGGTCACACAGTGCATACCAGTAAGGATGATTGACATAGTGCGAGTTGCGCACAGCATTGATATTGTGGCGTTTCATCATACGGATGTCCTGTTCCATCCGCGTGGGTGAAATTGTCCAGCCGGTGTCAGGGTCAAACTCATGATGGTTGACACCTTTTAATTTAATCGGTCGACCATTAAGTAAAAGTTGTTGTTCTTGAATTTGGATTCGCTTAAAACCGACATGAAAGCCAATTATTTCAAGAGACAGGCCATCATCGCCCAAGGTCTCAATGAGTAATGTGTACAGATCGGGGGTTTCCGCAGTCCAGGGTTGACAATCAGGTATCTCCTTTAAAATCGGGTTGTGGGATTCTGCATACATGCTGAAGACGGTTTTTCCTGCCTGGTCCCAGAGTATAACCCTGAGAGGGAGCGGATGATCATCGTTGGTGACGAAACGCGTCTTTAATGTCCCCGTGGAATGAAGGTGGTCATAGTCTACGTCGATAATTGCATCAAGGATGTGTCTTCTCGGCCTGGCTGTCAGATACACTTCACGAAAAATCCCGTGCATGCGCCACATGTCCTGATCTTCAAGATAGGCTCCATCTGACCATTGATAGACGACAACAGTCAGCCTGTTCTCACCGGTGGAGTCCAGGTATGGTGTGAGATTGAATTCACTGGTCAAATGGCTGGCTTTTGCACCGCCGACATAGTGGTCGTTACAGAACACATTAAAAGCACTGCTAACGCCTAAAAAAGTGAGGACAATCTGTGATCCATGCCAGGAAGCAGGGAGTGAAAATAGACGATGATAAACTCCGGTGGGGTTAGCATCAGGAACAAAAGGGGGATCAACCGGGAAAGGATAGGTGATATTCAGATACTGCGGGCGTCCATACCCCTGTAATTCCCAGCAACCCGGTACGTTGATAACCCCAATGCGAACATTGCGAAGAAACAAATCCTGTGGTTTTTGCGGAAGAGCTTTGTGGGAATCTAAATAAATGAAATCCCATTGCCCATTCAGTAGCACACACCGGCTTGAATCGATCGGAAAGAGGGGGATGGGTGTGATTAAATCGTCAAAGGGAATAAACCAGGTGTGACCCGGCAGCGCGTTAACCTGGGGTTGTCCAGGATCTTCAATATTTAACAATTTTCACTCCTCTGCCTTGGAACCTCGAATTTTAAGGAAGTTTACCGAAACAATCCTAGCAGGTCTGCCTTGTGGAACACCTGTCCAGAGCTGATCACTTCCTTGCCTTGCTCGACCTTGTCCCATAAGTTCCAGAAAATCAAACCACGAATGCGGCCTTCATTCAGGTAGAAAATGGTTCCTTTTTTAAAAGGGTCAATCCAATCTTCGAAAATTTCAAAATTTTTGTTGGTCTCACCAATTGCTTCATAACCCATGTCGAACAGGTCAGAATAAAAATATGGGAAATCATCATAAGGTTGCATTTCGCCCGACATGTTTTTCCCTGCCCGAAGGCCCATTTGATGCGCGTTGTTGGCGTGTTCAAGGCGCATCCGCACACCGAGGGGGATGTGTACAAAGTTGGCAACGTCCCCGGCTGCGTAAATATCTTTGTGATCGGTTTGCAGGTATTTATCGACAATAATGCCGTTATCGACTGGGATACCGGCAGCCTGAGCCAGCCCCGTGTTGGGGACGATTCCGATACCCGCGACAACTGCATCAAATGACGTTTCGCCAGCCTTATTATTTTTCATGTTGCGATATTTGACTTTGAATTTGTCGCCTTCTTTTTCAATCGCATCAACCAGATGACTGCTCAAGACATTGACACCCTTGTCTCGATAATACTGAGCCATGGTTTCTGCCAAATCGTCTGGGAAAATTGTCCCAGACAACCCCTTTTCTGGGAAAAACATGGTGACTTGTTTGTGATTGCTAGAAAGCGCAGCCGCCAGCTCTGAACCAATAAAACCGCCGCCGATGATGCAAAAATCATCTTTTTGTTGTGTTTCGTCCTTTAACTTGTGATAATCCGCCAATGTGCGGTAATAAATCACACCTTCAGGTGCACCGGGTATAGGCCTGGCGTCACCGCCAGTGGCGAGTAACAATTTTTGATAAGAATACGGCTCACCGTCAGCTGTGGAAACCAATTTTTCTTCTGGAGAAAGGGCATCGATGGTGGTTCCCAATATAAGATCAATATCTAACTCGTCCAGCTGTCTGAAGATGCCTTTTTCATCTTTGCCAGCCCATAAGCCCTTTGAAAGGGGAGGACGAGCGTACGGGGGGAATTCTTCTTTGGAGAAAACAGCAATTGAGCCATCCGGGTCGTTTTCCCTTAGACCCATGACCGCTGCAGCTCCGGTCATACCACCACCAATAATAATATATTTGTAAGTTTTCATAATTTGCTCCTTTACCAATTTTATTGTAGTTGATCACCAGCAATGATGGTTAATGAATTGGGAAAGACTTCAATTTTAAAAGGCGTTTTTCCTATTACATCCCCATCTGCTTGTGTTGGCATGGGGGCTTGGGTTTCCACCACGCAATATTCCCTCACTTTAAAAAATTTGATAAGCGGGTTGATTTTCTCTTTGTGAAAAATAATTGATCTGGCAACCCTGATAGTGTCCCAGATATTAGCAGCCCGAAAGACGAGAAGGTCCATGATTCCATCATCTAAAAATATATTTTCCGACCAGGTCAGTGGATCAACACCGGCAGTCCTGATGTTGGTGATCAGAACCTCAGACGCCATGACAGAAAATTTGTTCTGATCACAATCGATAAATACCTTGTGAAGCTTCAAACCTAAAATTTGTTGGATGAAGTTAATGAGGTAAGCAAAAATACCCATTTGTTGCTTTTGGTACGAGTGGACAGAGTTCATCAGCCCGGGAGAAAGGCCAACACTGATGTTCAACACAAAATGTCGATCATTCAGCCTGAAGGTATCAATTATTGCCTTGTTAGGATTCTTAGATGTAATTAATGCCAGTGCTTTTTCAATGTTTTGTGGGATATGCAATGCCTTTGCCAGCAAATTACCTGTTCCTAAAGGAATAATACCCAATGACGCCTCTTTGCCAATCAGGTGAGTGCCAACCATTGAAACTGTCCCATCTCCCCCAGCTGCGATGAACAAATCCACACCATTTGAGATTGCAGAATCGATCATTGCCTTTATTCTTAGAAAATCATCTGGCACTTGGATAATCTCAAGATCAATTTGATTCTCGGAAAAGTAATTCTGAAACAAATTACAGTGATGATCTTCTTTGCTTTGACCTGATTTTGGATTAAAAAATAGCAGCGCCTTTTTCAGTTTGGGCATCCTTTTTTCGAAACGTTTTTAACAAAATGATACTCTATAAATCAGCCAATTAAAAACAAACCTGTTTTCAGCTTCGAAACAGGCTCAACGATATTTTAAAATCAATCGCTATATGACCGGATTATTCTTGCACTGCTTATTTTGTCAGATAAATTCTTCTGGTTAATCAGAACTGTATTAAATTTCCATGATTTATTGGTTAAGCTATTGACAATCTCATGCAAAGAGATTATATTGTTTACTAATCAACAAATTTTGTGTCTTAGAAGGCGCTTTGGTGTTTGGTGTATCAAAATGCAGAAAAACGATAGAGGGCTTTATAATTCTCTGAAATCGATATTTTTGCACATCGATAACTACGAGAAGTTTCTCTTAGCGCAATACGGCTTAAACATCCCCCGTTTTTATATTTTAATGCATGTTCATGAGCAACCTGGGGTCAACTATATCGAACTCAGTGATTTAATGTTATGCACCAGAGGCAATACAACACGCGTGGTACGCTCTATGCAGAAAGAAGGCTTGCTGACCCGCAAAGTAAACAACGACGATCGACGGTGCTATCATCTATATCTTACAGATAAAGGAGAAAGAATTTTTACGGAGGTGAATATCGCATATAAACAACAAATTGATCGATTACTAGCAAAATTTTCTGAAGATGAGTTGGCTTCCTATACCAACATTTGTGAACATATCGAAGAGGTGCTAACGCCGATTGGTTATTGGTTAAAGGAACCGCCTGGTCTTCACCGTGAGTAGAAGATAAATTCAAGACCAAATATTATTAAAAAAGGAGTGTACTGTTATGAAGAAAAGATTTGTTTTATTTGCAATTGTTATGATTGTAAGCCTTCTGTTAGGAGCTTGTAAACCAAAAGCAAAACCTGAAGCCCCTGCTGTTGAGGCTCCAGTCGTTCAGGAGCCAGCAGGAGAAAAACCGGCTGAGGAAGAACCGGCTAAAGAAGAGCCTGTGGTTGCTCCTCCTTCTGAACCGGATGCAACTTTGCGCATCTGGGCCGACGATACCCGTTCAGCCATTCTGGCACCCCTGGCAGACGCTTTCTATGCTGAATACAACGTAAAAGTGATTGTTGAAGAAGTCGCGAATATACGTGACCAATTCATTATTGCTGCTCCTGCCGGCGAAGGCCCGACATTACCATTGTTCCACACGACCAGGCTGGACAGCTGGTAGCCAGTGGTTTATTGGCTCCGATTGACCTGGGTTCAAAAGCCAGCGACTTTGTCGATTTTGCTATTGACGCCTTTACCTTTGATGGTCGGTTGTATGGGATGCCTTATGCAACTGAAAACCTGGCGTTTTTCTACAATACCGACCTGGTAGATGCAGCCCCCGAATCCTGGGACGAACTGGTTGTAAAGGGCATGGAATTACAGGATGCCGGTAAAGTGGATTGGGGCTTTGTGCTCTCAGGTACAACCTATGACGCCTTCCCGCTGATGACTTCTCAGGGTGCTTACGTCTTTGGTCGGGATTCTGCTGGTAACTGGTTACCCAATGATGTTGGAATTGGCGGGGAAGGAATGATTGCAGCTGGCGAGTTGATGCAAGAATGGATCGAATTAGATTTCTTGTCCTCGAACACTGACTGGGATACAGCTCATGCTCTGTTTGAAACCGGTGAAGTTCCCTGGTTGATGGCCGGTCCATGGGCTCTGGATCGTATTCGTGCAGCTGGTATTCCTTATGCAATCGCAGATTTCCCCGATGGCGGTGCGTCTTTCATGGGCGTGCAGGGCTTCATTGTCAATGCTTTGAGTGAAAATCAACTCTTGGCGCAGGCTTTCCTGACCGAATTTGTAGCTACGACAGATGTGATGTACGAGCTTTATGAAACCGGCAACAGGCCGCCAGCATACATCCCTGCGTTGGAAATGGTTGACGATGAGGATATGACTGCCTTTGGCTCTGCTGGAGTCAGTGCGATGCCAATGCCTGCCCTGGCTGAAATGGGCGATGTGTGGGGCGCATGGGGCGATGCCATCACCCTGATCATTCAGGGCGAATTATCACCGAGTGAAGCGTTAACCAACGCGCAAAATCAAATAGAAGAACTAATCGGTGGTGCTCTGGCTGGAATGGTCAACGTGCCCGGCAGCTGGCAAGCTGCTGCAGGCTGCCCAGGCGACTGGCAACCCGATTGTGAAATAACAGCCTTGAAAGAAGTTGATGGGCTTTTCGTTGGCGCATTCAAGATTCCCGCTGGTTCTTACGAAGCTAAAGTCGCACTGAATGGGAGTTGGGGCATCAACTTTGGCGTTGATGGTATCGCCGATGGTGACAACTACCAGTTTGAACTTACTGAAGATGGCGAAGTCACCTTCACATATGATCCATCTACCAATTTGTTAGAGATCAAACTTCCGTAATTTCAATTTTAATCAAGTAAAGGAGATCAGGTTCACCTGATCTCCTTTCGCTATTGTTTTAATTTCGAGAGGTGGTTAATGGACTCAAGTCGTGAACATTTAAAAAAAACAGCAAAGAAGGCTCAATTTGAGTTAACCGCAGTTTTAAAAATCGCCTTGATTATCGTTGTCGATATTGGTTTGATCTGGTTTATCTACCAATTGATAGCCAATCACTTTATACCCATCGCGGTCGTTTTCATCATCATTCTGCTTTTCAATACCTATGTGTTTTTGGCCCCAAAAGCATATCCTTTTCGCTGGATGGCGATTGGTCTTTCAGCGCTTTTATTGTTTGCAATTTTCCCCATATTTTACACGACCTATGTAGCGTTTACCAATTACGGCGATGGTCACTTGCTATCGAAAGATCAGGCTATTAACCAAATTCAGGCTGAAATGTTTTTACCTGAAGAGGGCAAGATTTACGAATGGATCGCTTATCGGTCAAATGCTGGTGAATACATGTTGTGGATCAAAGATGCCGAGGAAAATACATTTTTAATCAGAGAAATTGATACAGATTATGATGAACGCGTTTTGGATGTGACACCAGGAAAATTTGGTATTGGTGAATTAGATGAACAAGGGGCTCCGATCACCATCGATGGTTTTGCCCGTCTAAATCGTATTCAATCGACAACGGATACCAACCTGACAAAGGTGAATTTCGGCGATCCTGAAAAATCGGTTCAGATCCGTTCTCCACATGAGGCGGCTGAACTGCTGCCACGGTATATATATGATGAGGTGGATGAAGCCTTCACAGATCAGGTTACCGGTACTGTTTATTTTGCTAAGCAAGGGACTTTCATTTCCCAGCAGGGCCGCATGTTAACGCCTGGATTTCGCGCGGGCGTGGGTACAAGCAACTTTGTGAACTTTCTTACCAGTCCTGCACTGAGAGGTCCTCTGGCCATCATCCTGACGTGGAACTTTGCTTTCGCTTTCCTGAGTGTCTTCCTGACCTTTTCCCTGGGATTGGCGATTTCGATTTTATATGGCGACCCCAATTTTCGGGGAAAGAAAATCCTGCGGTCGTTGTTGATTATTCCGTATACCATTCCCAGCCTGATTACGATTTTAATTTGGCGTGGTATCTTGAACGAGAATGTTGGGATTGTCAACTCGGTACTAAGGGACCTATTTAATTTCGCACCAGCCTGGACGACAAACCACTGGTGGGCGAGGGCAGCAATACTACTGGTTAATTTATGGCTTGGTTACCCCTATTTTATGCTGGTGACCAGCGGAGCATTACAGTCGATACCCAGTGATATTTATGAAGCAGCAGAAGTTGATGGCGCTAAGGGATGGAATACGTTCTGGCACATTACCTTACCGTTATTACTTGTTTCAGTCGGGCCGTTGTTGATTGCTTCTTTTATCTTCAACTTTAACAACTTTAATCTAATTTATGTGTTTATCGGAGGTGGTCCTCCAATACCGGGCGCTTCAACTCGCGCAGGCTATACCGATATTCTGATCAGCTACGTGTATAACTTAGCCTTTGAAGGCGGAAGAGGTGTTAACTACGGGTTTGCATCGGCTATCTCCATTGTAATTTTCATCTTGATTGCGATCATGTCGCTGATCCAATTTAAGTTCACCAACATGTGGGAGGAGGTTAGTGAAAATGTCTGAGTCAATTGAAAAAACAAAAATACCCCGGTCAATGACCCAGCAAAGAAAAATTGGAACGATTATTCGATGGGTGATTGCAGCCTTTTTAATTTTCTTTTCCATCTTCCCTTTATTGTGGATTATTTCAGCGTCGCTGAATCCTACGGGCACGCTGGCGACAGCTCGGCTGATTCCTAAGAATCCGGGATTTGGTAATTTTAAAAACCTGATCGGTAATCCAACTTTTCCGTTTTTCACCTGGTTCTGGAATTCTATCAAAATTACCACGATTACAACATTCCTGACATTGATTTTGACAACCATGGCTGCCTACGCGTTCTCACGGTTTCGGTTTTCTGGGCGGACCACGATTCTTAAGGCGATCCTGCTGATCCAGGTGTTTCCAAACCTGCTTTCGATCGTGGCTTTATTTTTGATCCTGACCCAGTTTGGAACCATCATCCCTGCAATCGGCTTAAATACGCACCTCGGGTTAATTATTGTCTACCTGGGCGGCGCGATGGGTATGAACATCTGGTTAATGAAGGGCTATATGGATACGATTCCCCGCGAAATCGATGAGTCAGCCCGTGTGGATGGTGCTACTGATTGGCAAATATTTTGGAGACTCATTCTGCCGCTTTTACGCCCGATCCTGGTGGTCATTGGCATTCTGAGCTTCATCGGCACTTACGGCGACTTCATTGTTGCCCGCACGCTGTTGAAGACCACCGAACTTTACACGGTTATGGTTGGCCTGCAAATTTACACTTCCGGGATGTTCTCACAGAAGTGGGGCATCTTTGCCGCTGGCGCATTAATCAGCGCCCTTCCGATCATGGTCATTTATTTGACGTTGCAAGACCAAATTGTGGGCGGCTTGACACAGGGAGCGGTAAAGGGGTAAGCAGTTGGAAGATCAGTAAGACATTTCGAGATGATTTTCTTCCGCTAAATAAGTTAAAAAGGTGTCTTTTTATGGAAACGGCACCTTTTTCTGTTTTGGAGGCGATTTATGACTTTTTCTGGATTTGAACCGCCGGTTGATCACATCTTTGGAGACATGGATGACCCTAAAAATACTTCTGCGTGGTTGATTGCCCGGCATCACGGTGTTCATCATTACAACATCAAGTTTCCAGCCAACCCCATGCCTGGAGATGAAGTTTGCTTGAAGGTGACATGTTCCGTTGATCAACCGGTGGAATCTGTGCATATTTGGTACACAACCGATGAATGGGTGCAGCAGGAGGAACGCCAATTTGCGAAGGCAAAGCTCATTTGGAGAACAGATTTATGGTCTTATTTGCAAGAATGGGAGATCACGCTTCCAGCGCAACCGGCAGGGACAATGCTGCGATATAAAATCGCTGCTCAATTGCAAGGAACACTGCAGATGGCGTTTGCTGATAATCAAGCAAGAACCTTTGAGAAGGCCACCCATTTCTCAATTTATTATGTGGAATCAAGCCTGCCAAAATGGGTTGAGGATGCGATTGTTTATCAAATCTTTGTTGACCGGTTTAAACCAGCAGGAGAAGACCCCTGGATTGAAAGTGATGATCTGCGCAAGGTATTTGGCGGATCATTACAGGGAGTGACAGAAAAACTTCCCTATATCAAGGCGATGGGCTTTAATACGGTCTGGCTGACGCCAATTTTTGCGTCCCCTTCGCATCATGGCTATGATAGCAGCGACTATTATCAAATCAACCCCAAATTTGGGACGATGGATGGCTTTTTAGAGCTCATTGAAACCGCCCATTTTCTTCAAATCCGGGTGATCCTGGATTTTGTTGCCAACCACTGCAGTAATGAACATTCTTATTTTAAGGATGCAGTTAATAACCGTAATAGCCAATATCATGATTATTTTGTGTGGAAAGATTGGCCGAATTACGAAAGCTTCTATAATGTTTACTCTATGCCCAAGGTCAACCTCGCTTATGGCAGCCCGGCAAGGGAAACCATGCTGAATTGTGCAAAATATTGGTTGGAAAAAGGTGTGGATGGGTTCCGTTTGGATTACGCGCACGGCCCAGAGCAGGATTTCTGGATCGATTTTCGCCATGTCTGTGAAACCGTTAAGCCTGATTGCTGGACTTTTGGAGAGGTTGTACAACCTGCTGATATCCAGGCTTCTTTCGCAGGCGGCTTAATGGGAACGCTCGACTTTGTCTTGTGCCAGGCGTTGCGGTCGACTTTTGCACAAGGGAAATGGTCACTGGCGAATTTTGCTGCTTTTCTTCAGGCTCATTTTTCTTATTTTTCAAATTCCTTCAGCTTACCAGCGTTTTTAGATAACCATGATATGAATCGGTTTCTTTATGCAGCAAATAATAATGAGAAATTGCTGAAATTGGCCTTGCTGGTGCTGTATGTCCTTCCAGGCCCACCCATTTTCTATTATGGAACAGAAATTCCCTTATCACAGAAGCGTTCCATACATGCAAGAGATGCTCAAGGTTTTGATGAAGCACGTCTCCCCATGGCGTGGGATTTAGAAAAATCGTATCAATTCACGGAGTATCTGGCAAGATTGGCGGATATCCGGCAAAAATACCCCCAGTTAAGGCGGGTGGAGTGGACTGTAAATGCTTATGATGAGCAAAAAGACACGTTGATATTAACACTGGGTGCCTCACAGGAGTTCATGCTATTAATTAATCGATCAGCCAAAGAACGCCGATTTCTAATTCAAAACCAGGGATATTTTACCTATCATGACCTGGTTGACCACGGCACATACCCAGTTAGAAATGATGAATTACATATAATCGTCCCGGCACAAACTGGGGTTTTATTGTCAGCAAAAAAATCCGCAGAATAACCTGCTGCGTTAAGCGCAGGTCAACGCTTAAATACATACAGCATCTTATTATTACAAGCAATTTCGTGTAGATTATCAATTAAAAAAGGCGTTGATGATCTTCTGGAAAGCTTCTGGTGGATTTACAGGCATCTTATCCGGGTAGAGCCCCATCCACGTCTCGACAAGCGCCAATAGCTGATTATCGGTCATACGGTCGGCATAGTGAAGGAGGACCCGGGGGTCTACCAGGAGCTGATCGATCTGGTCGGTCAAAGCCTGTTTAATATAAGTATTCAATTTGAATTGTTTGAGTAAATACAAAACCGAAGCTTTTATTTGAGGTTCTTCGTGGCACAGGTTACCCTGACCCAAGACTTCAACAACCAGTTCATCGCGAGGGGATAACATGATGCCATTGATGGTCAGATGATAGTACTGTTGACCATAACAACCGTCCAATTTGATTTCATTGCCATTGAGCCATCCCACGACTTTTGCAGGTGGGGTAATGGCGTAAAATTGCAGGCTGTAATTTCGCACAGGTGGAAGCAAGCTCTGCATTCCTTGAGCAGGATTTATCCTAAAGGTAAGTTTTTCGGGCTCCCACTTGGATTGCATATTTGTGAGTGCGTAACTTCCAGAGAGATAGGCCTGCGTCTCACCATCATCTTCGTACAGGGTGAATTCATTGCTGGCTCCGGGGAAAATTTTAATCGTCACATACTCCGGTAAATTAACCCCGTTCTGATGGGGTTCTGCATTTAATGGCACGATCCCGCCAGCCTTAGCAAAAGTAAGTACGCGCTCCAAATCTCCGTAAATGGCATACCATCCACCGCCCTGATAATAATCACCTGTGAAGAAATCAAACCAATGCCCCTCTGGCAACCATACCAACTGACGACTCATGCGGGTATCTTCGTAGCAGGGCGTTACGAATGGGGCGGCGATCAACTCACTACCAAAAGAATATTGATCCGGGCACTGGTAGGCATCTTTCTCATCCGGATACAGGTGATACATGGGTCGAATGGGCAAAATGCCTTCCCGAAAGTTATGCCAGGCTGCGGTATACAAGTAGGGGATCAAGGCGTGCCGCAACCTCAACGCCCTGGTTGCAAGGCGCTCAATTTCTGCATCATAAGCCCAGGGACGGCGCTCGTGGTACGCGCTGTTGGTCGAGTGCATCCTCATAATCGGACTCAAGACGCCATATTGAAGCCAACGCAAATACAATTCTGGTTCTTCAACGCCCCCCATATGCCCGCCAATATCATGGCTCCACCAGCCGTAACCGACGTTTGCCGCCGTTGCGGTGAAATAAGGCTGGAACTGCAGGGACTTCCAGGTGACCAAGGCATCACCAGAAAAACCAATAGGATAACGTTGATTTCCAAGCCCGCTCCAACGGGAGAAAATAAACGGCCGTTTGATGCCGTCTCTGGTAAGATCATGAAAATGAAGGTGGTTGAGCCAAAAGAGGGGGTCCAAGCCCTCCAGGCTCGATTTTCTTCCTTGTTGCCAGTCAATCCACCAGAAGTCCACACCCATATCCTCGAGAGGGTGATGGAGGATTTCAAAATAAGCAGACGCAAAATCTGCATCAGCGATATTGAATGGGATTGGCTGTTTGCTCTCAGGATCAATGTCCATTCGATTTGCCATTTGTTTATATTGGGCTTCATGGGGATAAACGCCAGAGGCCGGGTGGAGGTTGAGGGCTGTTTTCAATCCCATTTTGTGGATTTGCTCAAAGAAAATTGGCGGATCAGGGAATAGTTCGGGGTTCCAGGTATAGCCTGTCCAACCCGAGCTTTCGTTACCGGTATCAACGATGTGCCAGTCCATATCGACAATGCAAACAGATAGTGGAATGCCCTTCGCTTGAAAATCATTCATCAGGGTGACAAGCTCATCCTGGTGATAGGGCCAATATTTACTCCACCAGTTACCAAGTGCAAACCTGGGGAGGAGGGGTGGGCGACCGGAGATTTTCTGAAAGTCGATAATACATTGGGTGTAATTTTTGCCATAACCAAAAAAATATAAATCAACTGCGCCAGGTGGAGAATTGCGGTTCACTAACCAGCCATCGTCGTTGAAGACCAGGGACTGACTGTCATCGTACACTGACCAACCGGTAGGAGAAACAAGCCCCGGCTCTGTCAACAGTCCGCCATCCAGGCGATCGAGGGTTCGAAGCGTTCCTTTGAGATTAAAATTATCTTCCTGTCCGTATCGCCATGTATTTCCGTTATCTTTTAAGGTTATCGATAAAAAGTCATGGTGAAAGCCCCACTCACTGATTTTGTAAGTTAAGATCAGTTTACCTGTTTCAATAGTGAGCAGTTTTTGATCGATGGATACCTGAAACTCGGGCACAGGAAGATCACGATACCAGAAGACTTGGGTAGGGCGGTCTTCAAATTTCTGAGTAAGGTCAAATTCCATGCGGATTAACTGATCGGTTAGGACGCTGAATCTGACGGTGTCTTTTTGAACGATGGCTTCTTTTCGTGCTTGGGGTTGAAAATCCAGTTTAAAATTATCCTTCATGGCTCCTCTGGGTCATTGAAATTTGTGGTGCGGGTTATCCAAGTATAAACTCAATTTCTATACAGAAAGAATAATCTAAGCAAGAATAATTTTTCCAAGCAAGCACATAGATCATTAATTATTATTAGTAAAAGAAAGTCATAAACAGTAATAATGATGAGAATGGTATCATAAGAGGGGTGACATATGAATATCAATCAGAAGAAATGGAATGATTATGCGTATGCCATTTATTAATTTGACAAATATTGCCTTCTGCACTTATAATAAGTTTGGAATTGTCAGGACAGTGGATTGCAGTCCTCTTGTTTTCATCGCCATTTATGGAAGTGCTTCCAAAAAAGCAGTTCCTAAACAAATGGATGCAAGAAACGATTAAGACCATTGTCACTGGAAAATCCTTTTCTGGTTGTGGGATCGATTGGTAGGTTAATTACCATCAATAGATTGGCTGATCGTAGAGACAACAATGAAATGCGAACAATATTGAAAAGAAGATTACTCAACATTCCCAAACAATTTTCCATAAATCTGAAGGTGCTTCTCATTGGTGTTTTGGTGAGAAACCTGATAATTTGTTCTTGGCGCGTTTTGCCCTCGTTGACGTTAATATAACAGAAGCAAGATGCGTTATTAAAAAAAATAATCACTAGCAAAAAGGAGGTTCAATCCTAAAACGAAGAAATGTTAATCACAGGACGTATTTTATTAACCAAATCCTAGTTTATCTGGAGGAGAAATACAAAAAATGAAAAAGAAATTTATGTTTTTAGCGATTTTGGTGATCTTTTCATTGGTACTTGCAGCTTGCGCACCAAAAACTGAGACACCAGAACCTGAGGTACCCGTTGTTGAAGAACCGCCCGCCGAGGATATTATTGCTCCTTTGCCACAGGGCCAAGAATTGGCGAATGCCTATGCTGGTATGTATGCCGGCACAGTTGTGACCATGGCTGGCCCCTTCACCGACCAGGATGCGGTCATCTTTAATGACTCGATTACAGCTTTTGAAGAGGCCACGGGAATTGATATTCAATATGAAGGCTCTAAGGAATTTGAAGCCAACATTATGATCCGCCTGGATGGTGGCGACCGCCCCGATATCGTCGACTTCCCGCAGCCCGGTTTATTACAGACCGCAGTGGATAAGGGTTACGCCATCGATATGGAGACCCTGATCAATCCTGACTGGATTAGAGAGAATTATTCTCAGGCATGGCAGGATTTAGGGACTATGAACGGCATGGTTGCAGGGATTTGGGCTCGCGCCAACGGTAAATCCTTTGTGTTCTATCCGAAAGCCGTCTTTGAAGAATATGGCTACGTAGTTCCCGAAACCTGGGACGAGATGATGGCTCTTACGGAAGAGATCGCAGCCGATGGTGATACTCCCTGGTGCCTCGGTATTGAATCTGGCGCTGCAACTGGTTGGACGATGACCGACTGGATAGAAGACGTGCTGCTGCGCGTGGCCCCTCCTGAGGATTATGATGCCTGGGTTGCAGGTGAACTGCCCTTCGACTCACCTCAGGTGAATGAGGCCTTGGATTATATTGAAGCAATCTGGTTCAATGATGACTTTGTTTATGGCGGACGGGCAGCTATTCCCACCATTGCTTTTGGTGATGCACCGAAACCCATGTTTGAAGATCCACCGGGCTGCTGGTTCAACCGACAAGGCAACTTCGTGACCTCCTTCTTCCCTGAAGAATTGGAAGCTGGCGTGGACTATGACTTCTTCTACCTGCCTCCCATCAAAGAAGAATTAGGCAAACCAGTCCTTGGCGCTGGTGATATCTATGCCGTGTTCAACGATCGCCCAGAAGTGCGTGCAGTGATCCAGTTTTTCTCAACCGGAGAATCTCTTAAATACTGGATTGAAGTTGGCGGCGCAATCGGTGTCCACAACGATGCCAGCCTGGATTGGTACGCTGATCCGGTGACCCGCGGTGTGGCGGAAACGATCCGCAATGCCACCACCTTCCGCTTTGATGGTTCTGACCTGATGCCCGGGGCTGTGGGCGCTGGAACCTTCTGGAAGTACATGACCGACTATGTGAGTGGAACAATCACTCGGGAAGATGCGCTCCAGCAAATTGACGCCTCCTGGCCGGATTAATCCATCCAAAAGTCAGCTGAATTCACATGCTTGTGTCTTCTGAATGAAATGGCTCAAGCCAGTGGATAAAGCTGGAAGGTACAAATTCAATGAAGGGCAGGCAGGTTAAGTTTTGCCTGCCCTTTTTCTTCTAAAAGTGATTAAATAGGAGGTGTGCATGCTCAACCCTGAGAACCCTGAACCTAAAAAAATTGGCATTTTACACTGGTTCAGTTCAACATTTGGGCAAATTCTTATTTCCCTATTTGTACCAGCGGTGACCTTTCTCGTTCTTTGGCAGGGCTATCTTTTTTTATCAAGAGCCGATGTTCCACAAATTATCCTGGTTATCGTAGCCATCATTTGGGGTGTAGGCGGTGTAGCACTACTGTATCTTGTTGCTAATTGGTTGGTATTAAAGTTACCCAAGGCTTGGTCAAAACGACTCCAGCCTTTTGTGTTTGTCGGTCCTGCAATTGCCATTATGGGGTGGTTTTTAGCGCTCCCTGTTTTTCGTTCATTAATCTCAAGTTTTCGCAATAATTATGGCACACAATGGGTGAGGTTAGATAATTATATATTTGCCTTCACAAACCCAAGGATGTTAGAAACATTCCGCAATAATTTACTCTGGTTGGTGTTCGGAACAGGTTTCAGTGTGGCTTTGGGTCTCTTGATCGCTGTTCTGGCTGATCGGAGTAAATTCGAAGTTGTTTATAAATCGATCATTTTCACCCCCATGGCGATTTCTTTTGTTGGTGCGGGTGTGATTTGGAAATTTATTTATGATTTTAAAGGTGCAGGCTCTGAAATAGGTTTGTTGAATGCCATAGTCGTCGCCTTAGGCGGCAACCCCCAACCCTGGTTGACAATTGCTCCCTGGAACAACTTCCTTTTGATCATCATTATGGTTTGGCTACAAACAGGTTATGCGATGGTGATATTGTCATCGGCAATTAAGGGTGTACCCGCGGAACTGCTTGAAGCCGCCCGGATTGATGGTGCTTCAGAGGTCAGAGGTTTTTTCAGTATTACCGTCCCTTACATTAAGGGTACTTTGCTCACTGTGATTACAACGATAGTGATCTTCAGCCTCAAGCTATTTGATATTGTGCGTGTTATGACGGGTGGCAATAATCAAACGAATGTTATTGCGAATGAATTTTACTTACAAAAATTCACCTACGGTCATGATGGACGTGCTTCTGCCATCGCAATTGTTCTTCTATTGGCAGTTTCACCTGTGATTATTTACAATTTGCGGATATTTAACAAAGAGAGAAAGGGGTTCTAATGGCGAAGAGTGCGAAAATCCAAAAAAGATCTCAAAATTTTGTCGTAAATTTGGTGTTAATCGTCATATGTGTTATTTGGGTTGTACCAATCCTTGGTATCCTGATAACCTCTTTCCGCCCTAGCGAACAAATTTTCCGCACTGGCTGGTGGACTGTATTTCCACATCGAACGGATGTGGAGGTTGCTCGAATAAAGATCGATCCTGCTGTCGATTTGGATGGTGAAATTCTTATAGAGCCAACAAACTCAACGATTGAGGGTCGTACCCCCAGTGGAGAGGTAATCGAATATGATGGCAACCCGCTGACAGGAATTTCTGCCACCTACGAAGATTTTCGCGATGGGGTCACACTTGATGATGGGAGAACAATCCAGTGGTCAGGCAATCGGCGCTCACGCGAACTGCGAGTCTACGACCGAAGGTGGGTGGGTTTTGATACAAATCTTACACTCAAAAACTACAAGGACGTCATCACTGGTAAAACAATCACCTATCGAGATGCCGAAGGCCGAACGATCACCCGCACCGGCAACAATCTGGGCGGTGCTTTCCTGAACTCGCTGGCTGTCTCCATCCCAGGTACGATCATCCCAATTTTAATTGCAGCTTTTGCTGCCTTTGGGTTTGCCTGGTTGGACTTCCCTGGTCGCAATTTCTTTTTTACAATCATCGTTGCCTTGTTGGTTGTCCCTTTGCAGATTGCCCTGGTGCCTATATTACAAGACTATGTGAAGATGGATTTGAATGGCACTTTCTTGGGGATCTGGCTGGCTCACTCGGGCTTCGGTTTACCGCTGGCTACATACTTGCTTTTCAACTATATCAGCACCATTCCCCGTGAATTATTGGAGTCTGCTTTTATTGATGGGGCTTCGAACTTTACCATTTTTGTACGCTTGATTCTTCCGCTATCTGTTCCAGCTTTAGCATCCTTTGCCATATTCCAATTCCTCTGGCTGTGGAATGATTACCTGGTCGCTTTAATATTCCTCGGTGAAAGGAACAAGACGGTCACGATTGCTGTTGCTCAGCTTGTCGGAGAAAAAGGACAGGACTGGCACTTGATGACATCTGCTGCATTTGTCAGTATGATCTTGCCATTAGCTGTGTTCCTGGCATTGCAACGGTATTTTGTGCGTGGAATGATGGCTGGTTCGGTCAAAGGATAAATTTAAACTCTTTTAGCCATAAACGATTAATAAACACTGAACCATAATTTGGTAAAATGGTTCAGTGTTTATCATTTCTCATGTTAATTTTGAGCAAACTAACCGAAAAACGTTTTTTTTCTAAATGAATTTTTTAATTTCGTTTATAATTCATTCAATCCAAAATAAACCTTAGAACAAACACACTCATTGAAATTAATTTTGAGGGCAAAACAAACACATACACCCAAATAATGACACCGCAAACACAGCGGAACAAGGAGAACTCTGTTATGGATGAAACCAATACTGCTTTTGTTGATCAATCAAAGCCGAAATTCAAATCGCAACGAAAACGAACTCAAACCCTCATGGCGCTGGCAGCAGGTTATTTTGTAGACCAAGGAGAAGGCCAGGCGATGTCAATTTTCTCGCCTGTACTGAAAATGCTTTGGTCTTTGACCAACATGAACCTGGCATGGATTACCTTTGCACGCAGCCTGCTTCAATCGCTCAGCTCACCTTTTTGGGGATATTTGTCAGACCGCCATTCCAGAAAGAAAGTGCTGTTAATCGGAACAGGTTTGTGGGGCATTTGGACGATTTTAGTGGGCTTTACACAAACCTATGAGCAACTGCTGCTGATCAGGGTTATTTCCGGGCTTGGATTAGGCGCTTTGATGCCAGCGACATTTTCGATCATGGCGGACACATTTCCCCCGCATGTTCGCGGCAAAATGCTGGGCATCCTGGAAGCAATTGGTGTTCTTGGAATCATTGTCTTTACTGTTGGGCTTGGAGCACTGGCAACACCTGAACTCTGGCGAAATGGCTTCATCATCCTGGGGATTGCCAGTGTTCTTTCCGGTATACTGATTTGGTTTCTTGTGGATGAACCCGTGCGGGGTGAAGCAGAGCCTGAGATGCGCGGCCAACTGACTCAGGAAGACGCCGAACGCTACAAGGCAAATATTTCCGATGTCAAAACACTGATGAAAATCCCGACGATCTGGGTCGCGATTGCACAGGGCTTAGCTGGATCCATGCCCTGGGTGGTGATGGGCGCATTCTTAATCCTGTGGCTGGTTGAAGTCCGCCATGTTGACACTACCCAAGCGCCCTTGATTTTTGGTGGCGTGGTCATTGGAACCGCGATCAGCAATGTGCTGGGCGGTGTCATTGGAGACTATGCTGAAAAAGTGAGTCCAAAGTTTGGCAGAGCCTTTATCGGGCAGCTGTCTGTGTTTCTGGGCATTCCATTCACCTATTATCTCTTCACGAGGACTGAAAATTGGAGCTTGATTAAGTTAGCAGTTTTATGTTTTATCACCGCCTTGTTGATCAGCTGGCCAGGCAAAGGTTCGAAGGAGCCAATGATCCAGGGTGTGGTGATGCCTGAACTTCGATCTTCAGCCTTTTCATTTATTACTTTTATTGAGAGCGGTTTTGCCGCTATCGCCGCGCTGATTTTCGGCATTCTTGCAGATAAACTTGATATTCAAACGGCTATGCTGTGGACCGTCCCGTTCCCATGGTTGATTTGCGGCGTTTTATTCTCTGGCTTCTATTTCACATATCCCAAGGACTCTAAGATCCTGCGTGATGAGATGACAAAACGTGCAGCTGAATTGGGCATTAAAAATAATATGGAAAGTTAGTGAACGGTTGTCAATCATTGATAATAAAAAAGAAAATCCACCTGACCAGGTGGATTTTCTTTAGCGGGAGCGACGGGATTTGAACCCGCGATCTCGGCCTTGACAGGGCCGCATGTTGAACCACTACACCACGCCCCCGAGCGATCGTCATCTTATCACATAGAAAAATAAAAGTCAAGCGCTGTTGCCGTATCCCTTATAATTAGCATTGGTTATTGATGTGAAAGGAGCTTGATGAAGATTGTCTCTGTTGAACAAATGCAGGCTATTGAACGCGCAGCGGACGCATCTGGCGTGAGCTATGAAATGATGATGAAAAATGCGGGGCGAGGGATTGCCAATTGGATCACTCGAAACGTACCACATCGTCAAGGTGTTATCGGTCTTGTTGGAGCTGGTAACAATGGGGGTGACACGCTTATTGCCCTTACCTGGATGGCTAAGTGGGGCCTGAGAACTCAGGCTTTCCTTATCAAAGAAAATGGAAACGATGCTTTGCTGGAAGACTATCTTTCTTTTGGGGGAGCTGTTGTCGATATTTCCAGGAATGATCGTCTTGATCTCTTTGACGCTGCTTTGATCCCAGGCGTTGTTGTCCTGGATGGCATCCTGGGAACGGGCTTCAGACTGCCTCTGAGGCGTTCATTGTATAATGTGATGGTCAATGTTCATAAACGGTTGGAAAACCGCTCAGATTTGCTTATAATCGCTGTAGATTGCCCTTCTGGCGTTGATTGCGATACAGGTGACGTTTCGGCCGCAACGATTCCTGCAGCTCATACGCTTACCATGGCTGCTATGAAACAGGGATTGTTGTCACATCCAGCCCGATCGTTTGCTGGCGATCTGCATTATATTGATATTGGAATCGGTGATCCGTCCGCATTCACAAAGGATGGTTTGCCGGAAATGATTGACCCCTCAGTGATCCGCGATCTGTTTCCACAGCGGCCGGACAGTGGACATAAAGGAACCTTTGGCACTTGTTTGGTGATTGCTGGATCTGCGCCTTACACCGGTGCGGCTTATTTTGTTGGGAAGGCAGCCTATCGGATGGGCTGCGGACTGGTGCATATGGGGGTTGTGCGGGATGTTCATCGATTTCTTGCCGGGCGTTTACTTGAAGCGGTGTGGACGGTTATACCGGATGTTGACGGTGCGTTCGATCCTGGTGGGCTATCAGCATTGCGGAATACCTTGCAATCAGCAAAGGCCATTGCCATTGGGTCTGGGTGGGGGCTAAACGAATCTAATATTTTGTTTTTAACGAATTTACTGCAATATTTGCCCCCATCCACGCCATTGTTAATCGATGCTGATGCCCTAAAACTCCTGGTTAATCTTAAGCAGTGGTGGTCTTTATTACCGGATCAAGTGGTGCTAACCCCGCATCCTGGAGAAATGTCTGTTCTCACAGGGCTGGAAACAAGCGAGATTCAATCCAATCGTTGGGAAATCGCATCAGAGTATGCCAAATTATGGCGGGTCAATCTGGTGTTAAAAGGTGCATTGACAGTAATTGCTTGTGCAAACGGGAAAATGTTCATCAATCCAGTCAGCGACCCCGCCCTGGCGACAGCAGGCAGCGGAGACGTATTAACTGGCGTCATTGGTGGGCTGATGGCGCAAGGCGTACCCGCAGAGTATGCCAGCGTTTTGGGGGTGTGGATTCATGCCAATTCGGGAAAAATCGCCAGAGATAACTTTAAAACAGACATGAGCGTAACTGCACTTGACATTCTGGATTATCTACCAGGTGCAATTGTTAAAGCCAAAGAGGCTGGTTATTAAGCCAGCCTCTATTTTGATACAACCTCGGACTAAACTTCTGCGGGTTTTTCTTTCGGTTTAATCGCTTCCACTAATTTGTCGCGCCCCTCTTCGAGAAAGTGCTCGCCTTTTTCAAGAAGCTCTTCCGCATGTTGTTTGGTGAGTTTAGTCCATTCATCAGCTTTTTGTTTAGCTTGCTCAAATGCTTCTTCTGCTTGAAGTCGGGCTTCTTCAACAGATTCCGCCGTGCGATCACGGAGCTGTATCGCTTTATCATGGATCAATTCTCGGGTTTCTTCACCAGATTGAGGTGCAAACAACAAGGCTACAGCCGCACCTGTTAGACCTCCGACAATAAACCCAATTAAAAATGCACCGAAATCTTTACTATCTGACATGTCTTTCTCCTTTGAATTCGTTAATCCTTATAACTAATAGTGGTTTTTACCTTCAATCCTTTGAAGGTTTAAAAATACGCTTAATCATAGCAGCATATTGATTTAACTTAATAACTGGTTCCGCGAGATTATCGCTCACAAATTTTGCTGTCCCTTTCAGCGTGTTTACGGTTTCAGAAGTCGAGTTGATAATTGGACGGATCTCATTTTGGAGGAGGTTAATCAGGCTCGAAAGTTGAACGATTAACACAACCATTGCGATTCCAATCACCAGGGATTGCAAAGCCAGGAAAATAATAAAGACATCGCGAATTTGTTCGGTTCTTTGCTGGTGCGTTTCATCAACCAAGTAGATCGTTGCCAGCACAATTAAGACAATCAGCACAATTGCTACCAAGATACCTGCGATCAAATATTTCTTTGTGTTCTGGGCTTTTGCTTGAGATTCGTCAACAGCCCCCGAGTTTTCTTGGGTAGATGTCGTTAACTGATTATTAATTTCACCATTCATATTATTCCTGTCCCGATTTGATTGTTGTTTGTAATATTGATCTACTTGTTTAAGTGGAACTTATTATATCAGATTTATGTGTCCAGTGCCAACGTAATTTTTTGATCGGTGAAGGTTTTTTCAGTGGCCAGAATTTGGATATCTGAAAAAAGTTTTTCCTGATGAACATTTGCGTATTGTTGTTTGATCATCTCCAGGACAGCTAGAAAAAGCACAATAGCTTCGATCCGATCGTACTCCTTTGGAAGCATTTGGCGATATGAAAGGCGTTTTTGGTGTCTGAGCTGATCGATCAATTCCCTGATCTTGTTTCTAATTGTGACTCTTGGAATCGTAATAACCGTAGTAATTGGCGCTGCCTCTTCACTAAAATGATAGAGTGCTTTCATCATCTCAATAAGAGTGTCGAGATCAACCCCCGAAAGATCAACAGTTTCTTCGATTTTGGGAGGCGGTGCCAACCGAATATATGTGCGTTGTCCCTTCTGCTCTAGATGCCGCAACCATAGTGCGGTTTCCTTTATGGATTTGTAAATCATGAGCTGTCGTGCTAAACTCTCAGCTGGATCTTCTTCGCCTTCTGCTCTCTCAATTGGGCGAGGCAATAACGCCTCAGATTTTATTTGGATCAGCTTGGCGGCGATAACCAGAAACCCTGAGATTTCAACAGCAGATTTTTCTTGAAGCGATGCCAGGTGGGCCAAATACGCATCCGTGACTTTTGCCAACGAAAGTCGCGTGATGTCTAATTCAGCTTTTGAAATCAGGTCCAGAAGAAGGTCCAGCGGACCTTCATAGATCTCTGTATGAATGGTGTACGCAGAATTGGGTCTGTACAGAAAAGCCATGTGGTCAACAATCCTGAAAAAGATTATACCCCGGAAAAATGGCTCAACCAATGAAATAAACAAAAAATCGCGTTTGGTATAAATAGGATTACCGGATAAAATGAGAGGTCGGTATCATGCCCGCATCAATTAAAGAACTATTGATGCGCAAGCTATTTACTTTAGATGGCCTGCGCATCGGTAGTTCTGGTAAAGGACCCAGAACGATGACTGAAGATGTCAAAACCGAAAGCGCAGAGCAGTTTTCAAAACGTTTAAAACTTCCTTTTACAAACTTCTTTTTATTAACAAGGGCGTTGACCCATCGTTCGTATTTAAATGAAAATAAGGATGCAATTGAAGACAATGAGCGCCTTGAATTCTTGGGTGATGCAGTTCTTGATTTCATGGTGGCTGAGTGGTTGTACCATCTTTTTCCTGAGAAACCGGAAGGTGACCTGACTCGTCTGCGGGCAGCATTGGTTCATACTGAACAATTAGCCAATTTTGCTAGGAAAATAAATTTAGGTTTGGCTTTACGCTTGGGAAAAGGCGAAATACAAGCTGGAGGACGGGAGCGCACAACTCTATTGTGCGACACCTTCGAGGCGCTGATTGGTGCACTATACCTGTATGCAGGAATACCAGCCGTTGAAGCTTTTATGGAACCGCTTCTGTTTGAAGTTGTTGACAGCATTTTTCACAATCACATCGATGATGATACCAAAAGTCGCCTTCAAGAATGGGCGCAGGGACGGGGCTTTGCTTCACCAAAATATATTCTGGTCGCGGAAGAAGGTCCTGATCATAATAAAACCTTTGAAATGGAAGTTAGAATTGGTAATAAACCCTATGGCAGAGGGATTGGCTCAAATAAGCAATCTGCAGAGAAATCCGCAGCGCGGGAAGCGTTGGTTAGCCTTGGGGTTCTGGAGCATCATTAAATCATGGAAAACCGTTTAGAATCCATCGAATTGCAAGGTGTAAAGACCTTTGCAACCACAACGCGACTGGAGTTTCCCGGAAAGATCACTGCGATCGTTGGCCCGAACGGTTCGGGGAAATCCAATATTGCAGATGCCATCAGGTGGGTACTGGGTGAGCAGTCTTTTTCGCTGTTAAGGGCAAAAAAGACGGAAGATATGATATTTTCTGGGTCCCAACAACGGTCTCGATCTGGAATGGCCTCCAGTACAATCACATTCAACAATGAGGATGGTTGGCTGCCCATTGATTATTCTCATGTCGCCATTACCCGCCAGGCTTACAGGGATGGCCAGAATGAATATATTTTAAATGGACAAAAGGTACGTCTTAAGGACATCTCGGAGCTTCTTTCACAAACAGGGATGTCCGAAAGAAATTACACGATTATTGGACAGGGCCTGGTTGATGCGGCTTTGGCTTTAAGGCCTGACGAGCGTAGAAAATTGTTTGAAGAAGCAGCCGGGATTGGCCTCTACCGATCTCGTAAGGAAGATTCCTTGCGAAAATTGGAAAACACACGCAAGAATCTGGATCGAGTGCTTGACATTTTGACAGAGATCAAACCCCGCCTGAGAAGCCTTGAGCGCCAAGCACTGCGTTTTCAAGAATATCAGCAAGTTAAAGCAGATCTGCGCTTGCTTTTACGAGAGTGGTATGGTTTTCAGTGGAATGTAAAGCAACAGGATCTGCGAAAAACCCGTGATGCATTCCATGAGCAAGAAGTTCTTGTGCATTCATTGAGTAAGTTACACCTTGATGCAGAAACGAATGTGGAAGAAGCGCGTGCGCAGTTACAGGCTTATCGAAAAGAGCTTGAGGCTTTCTATGGGGAACTATCCGAAAATCACAGCCTATTGGAACAAACGACACGCGAGCTTGCGATAATCGAGGAGCGCCAGCGGTCCTACAAGCAACAAAAAGATAACCTCGACCTTGATATTTCTAATATTGAAGAAGAAATAAATGGGATTGAAGCCCAGGGGCTGGTCCTGAAAGCTGAGATCGAACAACGCCAGGAGGAATTTCGCGCAGGCGCTGAAGAAGAAAAAACATCCACTCAAAAATTGGCGGACGTTATAAAAGAAAGGGAGCAGATTGATTCCGCGTTGGATAAACTCAAGGCGAAACGAATTCAATTAGAAACGGAAAAGGTTCAGGCAGTTGTTCGCATAGATGAATTTGAGAATCGAGTTAATGCCCTTCAGAACGAACGTGACAGGGTTAAAAATGCAAATGAAACGCTGCAACATCAGGAGAATGAAGCTAATAAGCATTTCATGTTATTAGAGAAAAGCTCTCAATTATTTACACAAAAAATTGAGCAGCAAAAAAATGAAATCGATCAATTCAAGCATCAGCTTGAAAGACTTAATAACGATCGCTTAAGTATTACACAACAAGTTAATCATAAGGACAACCAGCGAACTAAATTATCCACGCAATTATCGTTATTACAGGATGCAGAAAACGCGCTCAGCGGCTACTCTGAGGGATCCAAAAAACTACTGGAGAACTCACGGCAGGGGCGCTTACCGCAAGGAATTGAGCCAATTTCGCAACATATCCTGATCGATGAACAATACGAACGTGCGATCAGCGCTGCGTTAGGCGAACTGACCGACTTATTGGCTATGCCTTCGCAAAGTAAAAATAAACTCATAGAATATCTTGAAGCGAAAGCAGATGACCGGGTTGCCCTGATGCCACTGGATCAATCCACTCAGGTCATACAGAAAAAAGATCTTCATCATTTGGATGGGGTGATCGGTTTTGCCAACACCCTGGTTTCAGTTGGAAAAACCTACCAAAACCTTGTTGATGCACTGCTTTCGGATATTTTAGTTGTCAAAGATACTGAAACAGCAGAAATAATAATCGGCAAATCGGATGTCTCAATCATCGTGGTGACTTTGTCTGGGATTGTCTTTCATCCTAATGGGGTGATCATCTCCGGTCAGAGCCCATCCGGGAAGCGAATTGGACGTACACGGCAGCAAAGCGAACTTCAATCGGAACGGGTTATGGTCGAAAATGAAATCGAAGATCTGCTTGACCAACAATTACGTATAGAAAAATCAATTGAGCAATTACAAGCTGAGCAAGACGAATTGGTTCAGGAATTTGGTCTTCTAGAACAGGAGTGGCGAGTCAATGAGCGAAAGCTTCAGGATGCAAAGGACGCACAGGCGCGACTTTTGGAACAGCAACATTGGAATTCTGAGCGGTTGGTTGCTCTGGATGCGGACATGATTGAGGTTCAATCCTTGATTGAATCTGGAAAAGGGAAATTGGTTGATATTGACGGGGAGATCAACAGGATGCTTGGTGAGGAAAAGAAGATTAACACCGAATTCCAAGCAATTCCGCTTTTTGAAATCCAGCAAACACTTAACCAATTGAAGACTCAGCAAATAGTCGCTAAAAATACACTCAATTCTGTTCAACAACGTTATCAAGACATTTCAAATCGGACTGATGTTTCTAAACAGCGTCTTCAAGGGTTAACAAACCGTCGCGGTGAAATTGCAGCTGAATTAGTTGAGATCGAAAAAAGAAAAGGAGAATTGACTCAAAAGATTGAGGAAATTCAGCTAAAAACCAATCATCTGGAAAGCGAACAAGTCGGACCTCTATCAACAATTGGCGAAGAAACAGAGCGATCTATTGCAGAATTGCAACAGATTGAAGCACAATCACATCAGAAAGTGATCATTGCGGAACGCCAGTACACTCAGATACAAATGGAATTGGAGCGAAGACAGGATCAATTGAATCTCTTACGAGATCGAATTGGCGATGATTTTGGTTTGGTTTCATTTGAGAGTGACCAGGAATATGATGGACCCATGCCATTACCTTTTAACGATGACCTGATTGAGGATTTACCCCAAATCGCTGAGGTACCCGAATCCCATGAAGACGATATCAAACGCTTGAAAGGTCAGTTACTTCGAATCGGCGCTGTCAATCCTGAAGCAGAGCAAGAATATATCGAGGTTAAAGAGAGATTTGAATTTCTTACCAATCAAGTGGCTGATTTGGAAAAAGCCAGCCAGGATCTTCAGAAAGTTATTGAAGAGCTTGATGAAATGATGGAAATTGAATTCGTAAAAACTTATCAAGCTGTCAACAAAGAATTTTCTGCAGTTTTTTCCCGCCTTTTCAATGGCGGAGAAGCCAAATTGATTTTTACTGACGAGGAGAAACCAGTAGAAGGCGGTGTTGACATTGAAGCGCGTTTGCCGGGTAGGAGGCAGCAAGGCTTAGCTTTATTATCAGGTGGTGAGCGAAGCTTAACCGCTGTTGCATTGATTTTTGCCCTGCTTAAGGTATCTCCGCCGCCATTTTGCATTTTGGATGAAGTTGATGCCATGTTGGATGAATCCAACGTCGGTCGATTTGTGGAAGAACTACGAGAGCTTTCAGAGCAAATTCAAGTGGTGATCATTACCCATAATCGAAATACGGTTCAGGCAGCGGATGTAATCTATGGGGTCACCATGGGGAGAGATTCAACCAGCCAAATGATCAGCCTTAAACTTGATGAAGTCGGAGATGCATATTTCGCATAAGCTGGTAAGGAAAGATAAAAAAAGAGGCGCCGAGCGCCTCTTTTTGTTGACATTGTTCCAATTAGTTACCGATTTGAATTACTGATACAGAGCCTCTATGAATTGTTGAGGTACCTCAGGCGTTATCGGGACAAACTGATCCCAATTATCATGGATTTCAATATCATCACGTTGATTGTGTTGATCAGCAAGCCATATCGAAAAAAGCTGTTGTCTCTGTTGCAACATCTCACTGGCTGATACCGGGTTCTCACGCCTGCCAAGCACCTGGATAATATGGTAGCCAAAAGTTGTTTCCACAAGCTGGCTTAATTCGCCCTCACCTAAACTGAAAGCCGCTTCTGAAAATTCGGTGACCATCGTGAATTCATCAAACCAGCCCAAGTCGCCGCCCACTTCTTTATTGGACTCATCGATTGAGTAAAGCGCAGCCAGGTCGTAGAAGTTCTCACCTTCTCTCAGACGGGCTAAAATATCAAGCGCTAATTCATAATCTTCCAAGGCAACGAGGATGTGCCGCGCCCACACTTCAGATTTGGTGGTTTCAACTTCAAAATCCATAGCTTCGGCTAATTTCTCGCGCAGTAACTGTGCGGCAAAGATTTTTCTGAGGTCTGCAATTTTGAAATTGTAGATTTTAAATTGATTTTCAAATTCTTTGATTTTTTCTCCGAAAATTGCAGTTGTATAAGGGGTAGGTGTCAGTGTGATGGTTGGCGTCGCCTCGGGAGTGCCTTCTAAAGTCGGGCTGATTTCAAGCTGATCGACGTCTTGAAGATCTGCCAGGTCTCCCTCTGGATCAATGACCTCTTCTTCTCCTGGTTTTTCTTCGACAACCACTGTACGATCGGTTTCATCAATTTCTGACTCCCCATTTAAATCTTTTGATTCTGAGTCTTCAATGACAGGAGTCGGTGTGTTAATCATTGCCTGCAGGGTTTCTGAGTATGTCGCGGTCGGTTGGATAGTCGCAGTAGTTGTTGGGGTGGACGTTCCGTTTGGGAAAAACCCGAAAGCGGCTTGAATAGCTTCATCAATCTCTGCATCACTAACTGTAATATTCCTTTTCGCGGCTTCCTCTTTGATGATGATATTGTCAATCATTTCATCCAAAACAGATCGCCCAAGAACGACCGGCTGTGATAATTCTATGGCGATTGATTGAGCAGTATCAAGGAAACTGCTGCCGAACTCGCCAAATTGTTGGTAAAAGCTGAGGTATTGGTAAGCTTGATTCAACATCTGCACCCGTGTGTACTGAACAAAGGGTTTAAACTCACGGACAGTGATTTTTGTTTCACCCACACGAGCCACCGCTATACCTGGCTGGATAATCGTTTGGTCAATTACACCATAAATAACCAAACCCAATATAATTGCACCGACAGCAATTGAAACAATAACAAGAATTCGGGTTTGTTTAGCTTCACGGTGCTCTCGCGAGAGGTGTTTTTTAGTGACGATTTTCTTTTTTGGTTTTTGTTTTGCCATATGTGCCAACCTGCCTTTTTAACAGAAAAAATGCTGAGCTACTGGTTGACGAAGGGAAGCAAAGCAATGTGCCTGGCATTTTTAATCGCTTTAGCGAGAGCCCGCTGATGCTTGGCGCAGGTACCCGTTTGACGTCTCGGACGGATTTTCCCGGTTTCGTCGATATAGCGCTTGAGAAGTTCTGTATTTTTGTAATTTATCTCAGTTTCTACGTTCGTGCAAAACTGACAAACCTTTGACCGAGAATAGTAGCGGTTACTTTGATAATTTGTCATTATAAACTCCTGTATGTGTAATAAATTCAGAGGGGAAATATGGTATGTCCTTTTTGTGGATTGAGGGCTTCGAATGCTTTATCCAGGGACTGATTCGCATGATCTTGTTCAACCCCTCGAAAAACATTTCTGCACGTTGTTGTTAAAAAGGAATTATTATTCTTCTTTCATGAGCATATACCGAATGATTGGCTCAATATAGCGCAGGTTTTGTAAAAATTCGGTGCTAGAAGCGGGACTTAATGAAACCTCCATGTAGATATAGAAGCCTTCGCGAAAATCCTCGATCTCATAAGCAAGCTGTCTTGTACCCCAAATATCTGTTTTAATAATTTCTCCACCACTCTCAGTGATCATGGTGTTGACACGCTCAATCACTCCTGATCTGGTTTCATCTTCCAGGTCAGGCTGAAGGATCAATATTAATTCGTAATTTCGCATTTGGAATCTCCTTTCCATGGGCCTGTTACACTTGGCTACCGTAGATAACTGTGTAACGGAAAGAACCCGTAGTTAATTTTGATTTTTGATAAACGCTGGATTCTTTGATCCAGCACAGCATCAAAGTATACTCGGCATAGACTGACAATGCAAGCACAAGCGACAGGAATTTGGTGACAATCGAGATGCCGATCGGCTGAGATTAATCGGACTATTAACGTTTATCCTCATCAATCAAAATTGATGATAACACCACGGAAACGAAGCTGACAATAATCGAGGCTAACAGGGCGGTGCCAAAACCATCAACTGCAAAGTTAAAGCCGAGACTCTGGGAGATGTTCGCAGAGAGCATGAATGTGACAGCATTGATGACAAACACAAACAGACCTAATGTGATGATGATAAAGCCGCAGGACAAAAACTTCAAAATTGGGCGGATCAGGGCGTTGACCAAACCAAGAATCAGAGCCATGATCGAATACACCCAAAAACCATTGCCTTCAACGGTGATGCCAGGGAGAATCAGATATGCAACGTACAGTGATGCCGCGGTGATCAGCCAACGTAAAATTAATTTCATGAGACATCCTTTCTCTATCAACAACTTGCGGGTTTGATAATTCAGAAAATATTTAGCTCTCTTCTTTGGAATTTCCTTAGCTTGGGGATTTACAGCGCCCCTGACAGGACTCGAACCTGTAACCCCTGGATTAGAAGTCCAGTGCTCTGTCCAATTGAGCTACAGGGGCATGAATCATGTATTAAATTATATCACCACCATTATGAACTTGAAACAGGGCGAATACCTTTGTACACTCTAAACCCGGAGAAGGTTTTTAAAATGATATCCGGAGGCCTGTTGAGGATTTCACCCAATTCTTGTGGGGTGAGGGGCTTATTGCCATTGGATAAGAATACCTTGAAGACTGAATCGACCAGGGCCATGTTGCGACTGATGAAGCCTTCCTGTTTGGCACAATGAGAAATCAAAGTGTGCTGCAAGCCATCGACCTGTTTGACCTCGGCAGTTTTTGGATCCACCCAATCGATGATCTCATCATTGTCCAAATCCTGGAATATACGTCGGTGTTCTTCGCAAAGAAAACTTCGCAAATAAACTTGCCAATCGCGATCGTGGTCTTTCCACCAATTGAAATCAATATTAAAGGGTGAGTTCAGTGTCGGTTTAATTAAACTGCTGATTTTTGAAGACATACACTCTCACTATTTTATGAATGTTCGCTTAACCGGTAATAGAGATCGCCCACGGCTGTGAACTCAGGATTTGAGGTCAAAATGCTAAATACCAATCCTGGCGGGCAGCGGCGGATACAATTGACCCCGGCATATAATTCAACACTGTGCACATGGCCTTGCGGGTTCAACTTAGCCAATTCCCTCATAATGTTTAAAATATCATTTTTTAGGGGTCTGGGATTATTGACACGCTTTTTCCACAGGTCATCCAGCGCATCTGTTGATGGGACAGCAATTGCCATGCGCTCATTGAAATCCGCTGAAATGGTTTGTTTTAGCATTGCGAAAACAACCCCACCATCAGTCCCAATCAGCAAAGTGCGGATCCATTCGCGATTAGAACGCTTCTTTTCGGGTTGAATTAATACTTCTCCTGGCTCTTTGCCCGGCTTAATTTTTATGATGCTGCCAGGCATTAAATCCATTTCTTCATACCAATCGCGTAAACCATAGACGTAATTAAAGGGTCGGGCAACCCAGGCTGAAATCTCCTGTCCCCTGGGGTCCAACATTTTAAATTTTACACGAGGCGTCTCCAACGCAGTTGGAAATACGGATCGAGTGCTTGGGGTGAGGGGGATGCTTCCAATACGCCAATGGGGATAATTTAATACAACCGCAACCTCTTTTGCAGCAACTTTCTTTTTATCCTCCAGTTGATACGCTGTGAGTTCGTCAGCAAGCTGTTGTTCTGCCCTGAACATGTCGTCATCTAAATCTGAACGGTCATATTCGATGGGTGTAAAGCTCAATTCAATCGGTATTTCGCGAACGGGTTGTGGCTCCAGCCTGTTGAGAAACCATTGAATTTCACCCGTGGCACCAACTTCGTCAAAACGGGGATCTTCCTGCAGAGCGTAATTTAATGAAAATTCAATCAATTCTTGGGGATCATCTGTTTCAATTTCAATCTGCTCTAACAGTGCGCTTACAGGAAGAGGACCGCCATTGTGCATATCCAACAAGGCTTCCGCCAAGTTCAAATGGCCGACGTTGAATTCGATTAATAGTGATTTTGCAAACCACACAGCACCAATCCGGACCAGGTCTTTACTATCAAGAAGTGCGTGTTCAAGTTTTTGTGTAACGAGATCTCTGAACAGGTCGACAATTTCCGAGGTGTGATCACTCTCAGATTCACTGCCAAACAAGGTGATGGTATTCAAAATGTGATTTTCAAGACCCGCCGCAAAATGGCGGGTTTTACCGTCGGTTAACTCGACAGTGATCACCTGCATCTGGGGATGTTCCGGATTGTTTCCATCCCGCAGGGCTGTCACAGTGCCGTTAATCCAATCCATTGCTGGAAATTGGACTTTTTCTCCGATAGCGTAAACCTCTTTAGGTTGGTAAATTTCACCATTTTCTTGCTGCTTCTTTTGCAGCTGTTCTTTTTCTGAACGGATACGTTCTCGAATTAACGCTTCAGCTAATTCGTTAGATGGAAGAGGTGTTTCTTTGTCCAGTAAAAAAGCATAAAGGAACTCAATATCTGCCTGGGTGACCGCAAAGGACTCCCAGTAAGATTGATTGATTTGAAATTCAGCAAAAACCATTGACCGCCTCAAAAAATATATTTTGAAAATTTTACCTTAACAACAAATAATGAGTATACCCTACTTAACAAAAATCGCTAAATGAAAATGGTTATGATCTCATTTTTGACGGTATAATCAAAGTTATTAATTTTGATACTTACGAAAGTTTGAACAATGATCCGCATTTTATCTGATTCTACAGCTGATATATCTAAAGAACTTTGCGACGAATATAATATTGAAACAATTCCCATGTATATTCAATTGAATGGTAGAGTTTACAAAGACGGGAAAGACATTGACCCCGAAACGCTGTTTGAAACTGTGCGGAAAACGGGACAATATCCAACAACTTCTGCGCCACCACCAGGTGATTTTATTCAATTTTTTGACCGAGACGCCCCGTCGATATACATTGGTGTAACCAGCAAACTTTCTTCAACATTTCGTAATGCACAATTAGCTGTCAAAGAGGTGGGGAATCGCGTTGTAGATGTGATCGATTCGCTGAGTATTTCCACAGGTTATGGGCAGGTGGTTGTGCAAGCCGCGAAATGGCGCAATGAAGGCATGAGCTTTGATGAGCTCAGCATCAGGATACGAGAACGGATCAAGCAAACCAGAGGTTTTTTTATTCTCGACACCCTTGATTATTTATATCACGGTGGTCGTTGTACCGCGATTGAACATTTCTTTTCCAGCTTGCTTAAGGTGCATCCATTCTTAGAAATGCGTCAAAATGGGACGCTGGGTGTCTTACAGAAGGTAAGGGGTTCTCGGAAAAAAGCAGTCGATGTATTGCTAGCATATTTTTTAAGACAACTGTCCACGCATTCCATTCCCGAGATATATATAACACATTTGAATTGTGAGATTGAGGCCCAATACATAAAAGAGCAAATCAATGGGGCAAAAAAGACGGTTCAATTACATGATGCTGAGGTTGGTTGTGTTTTAGCGACCCATTCGGGTCCAAAACCAATTGGAATTGCCTACTATATTGAATAGCAATGAACGGATTGTAATCAGGAAAGACTGGCTTTACACAGTTAACTCTAATGAAAAGCTTCCGATGATTAAATTTTTTTACACCCGATTGCTGAGTTTTAGAAACGCGTTTATTGGTTGGTGGTATGTCATTCGGACACAGAAAAACGCCTGGATTCATGCAGTTGCTACGGTTGTGGTTTGTCTGGTTGGCTTTTGGCTAAAATTGTCTGTGTGGGATTGGGCAGTGATCGTTTTAGTGATTGCCATGGTTTGGACCGCTGAATTTCTCAATACTGCGTTGGAAATTGTTGTTGATCTAGCCAGCCCGGATCTGCATCCGTTAGCCCGTGTTGGAAAGGATGTCGGCGCAGCCGCTGTTTTAATTGCAGCCGCTTCATCAGCAATTATTGGGATTTTAATCATGGGTAAACCATTTATCGAAAGAGTACAGCACCTGTGGAGCGCACTGGGAATTAAATAAATATGTTTTTACATGATTTTTATAGAGCTGGTCATTTTCATATAAAAGATTAATAATTATGTAAAAGACTTATAAGTATGTGAATCAATCAAATGAAAACAGAGGAGAAATTATGAAAAACGAACCAATTAATGTAACTGACGCAGCCTTTGAAAAGGCGGTGCTGCAATCATCGCTTCCAGTTATTGTGGATTTTTGGGCGCCCTGGTGTGGCCCTTGTAAAATGGTTGCCCCAATTTTAGACAAAATTGCTCAAGAGTACGCAGGAAAGGTACTTGTTGCCAAAGTGAATACCGATTCAGATTCAGAAATGGCAATGCAATATGGCATACAGGGGATACCAACCATGCTGTTCGTTTTTGGTGGAAAAGTAATCAACCGTCAGGTTGGGGCATTACCCGAGCCAATGCTCAGGGAAGTGATCGATCAATTCCTCGATGTGGTCAATGATCACCAAGAATAATGATTGAAAATCGATTCAAAAAGGCGTTTTTAGAACGCCTTTTTTTGTTTCATTAATCCCTCATGCGTTCAATGTCTGCGCCTAAACGCTTGAGTTTTAAGTCAACTTCCTGATAGCCGCGATCAATTTGTGCGACATTCCGTAAAATACTCTTTCCACGAGCGGATAGTGCGGCAAGGACCAATGCCATACCAGCCCGAATATCAGGGCTTTCCAGCGGCGCACCGGTGAGGGGAGTGGGGCCCTGGACAATACAGCGATGCGGATCGCATAGCACAATTTGAGCGCCCATGCTGACCAATTTGTCGGTAAAGAACATGCGCGAAGGATACATCCAGTCATGAAACAAAATGCTGCCCTTTGACTGTGTAGCGATGACAATCGAGATGCTCATCAAGTCTGTGGGAAAGGCGGGCCAGGGCATGACGGATATCTCAGGAATAGCATTTCCCAGGTCAGGTTCGATTGCCAACTGCTGATTTTGAGGAACAAAAATATCATCACCGTTGGTTTCCCAATCAACGCCCATGCGATTCATGACGAGGTGGATCATATCCAGATGTTTGACACCTGCGTTGCGAATATGTATCGATCCGCCAGTGACCACTGCAGCGCCGATAAAACTGACCACTTCAAGGTAGTCTGGCCCGATAGAGAATTCGCCGCCATGCAATTCCTTAACACCGGTAATTTTCAACGTGTTAGAGCCAATATTGCTGATGTCGGCACCCAGCGTATTGAGGAAATGGCACAATTCCTGGATATGAGGCTCACTGGCTGCATTTCGAATCGTTGTCTCACCTTCAGCAAAGATGCTGGCCATGATCGTGTTTTCGGTGGCAGTAACTGACGCTTCATCCAGTAAAATATCGGCGCCTGTAAGCGTCTTTGAACTAAAATGGAAACGATTATCAGCATAATTCGTTTTCACACCCAGCCGTGAGAATGCCAGACAGTGGGTATCAACACGCCGACGACCGATGATATCTCCTCCTGGAGGGGGGAGGTAAAGTTCACCAACCCTGCTGATTAGTGGCCCAGCCAATAAAATTGAGGCACGTATTTTTCGGCACAAGTCCGGATCTAAATTGGCTGGTCGAACGTCACTGGCATCAAATTTGTAAGATGTTTGATTTAACTGCTCAATTTTTACATTTAAGCTGATTAACAGCTGAAGCATTGCTTTTACATCAAGAATATTGGGGACATTGTGGAGGATCACTGGCTCTGCTGTAAGCAAGGTCGCAGCTAACAATGGCAGAGCTGCGTTTTTGTTGCCAGAAGGTGTCAATTCACCGTTCAGGGGAATTCCGCCATTGATGATGAATTTTTCCATTTGAACTCCTTGTGTTAAGCTTGAATTCTTCTTATATCAACAACGCTTTGCCGAGACATCAGTGTTAACTCGCACCTGTGGACAAAGGAACCAATAGAAATTATGTGATTACAGGTAATTCGGGTTGATTGTCAACTCAATTAATTATTCATCCAGTTTGTTGAAAAGATGGTTTCCTTTTGGTGTAATTAATTAACCGGGTTACGCAGCGATGTTCAAAAAAGACTGAAATTTCTCGAAATTTTTGTCGAAAGCAAGCCGCAGGTCCTGGGCAATTTGCATGAAGTTCTGTTGATCTTTCCAGGTGCTTTGCGGATATAACAATTCTTGTGGAATGCCCTCGATTTGGTCTGGAACAGAGAGATTAAAGACTGTATCTAAGTGGTAAGTTGCACCTTGATGTTCGCCGGATAAAATCCAGTTAATCATATGCCGGGTATATCGCAGGGGCATGCGATAACCCGTGTTGTAATCACCACCGGTCCAACCTGTATTGACCAGCCATATATTCGTGCCGTGCGCGTCAATTTTCTGTTTAAGTAAATTGGCGTAAATATCCGGTGTAAGAGGTAAGAAAGGTTCTCCGAAACCAGTTGAGAAAGTTGCCTGAGGTTTCTGTCCTAAACCTCGCTCTGTGCCAGCGACTTTCGAGGTGTAGCCGGAAAGAAAATAATAAAGAATCTGATCTTCGTGCAGTTTGGCAATGGGAGGCATGACGCCAAAGGCATCCGCTGTCAGGAAAAAGATGTTGGATGGGTGACCTGCGGTCGATTCTGGCACAATGTTGTCAACCCTTGAAAGCGGGTAAGCCGCACGTGTATTCTCAGTGATCTTTGCAGAATCAAAATCTACAATGTGTGTTTCTGGCGAAATCTCAACGTTTTCAAGTACTGTACCGAATTGGTGAACAGCCTTCCAGATCACGGGTTCTAATTCCGGATTTAAACGGATGGTTTTCGCATAGCATCCACCTTCAAAATTGAAAATGCCATTGTCTGCCCAGCCATGTTCATCGTCTCCGAGTAGTTTTCGATCGGGTGTTGATGACAGGGTTGTTTTTCCGGTACCGGATAGCCCAAAGTAAAGTGCCACATCGCCCTTTTCACCGACATTTGCTGAACAATGCATCGGCAAGACGCCTAATGGGGGCAAGTAAGCATTCATTAGCGTGAAGGCTGACTTTTTGATTTCGCCAAAATATTTTGACGCTGCGATCAGCACGGTTTTTTCTTTGATATCGAGCAGAATGCCTGCGTTTGAATGAACGCTGTCAATTTCCGGATTTAACAATAGATTAGGTGCAACCAGAACGGCAATATCCGGGTTCTCGGAATGAGGTTCGCCAGTGTAAATAAATTGATTTTGCGTTGCCAGCGCCTGCCAAGCAAATTCGGTAACGACCCGGATGCCCAAACGATAGCCTTGGTCAGCGCCGACGAATGCGTCAACAATATATAATTCACGGTTGGAAAGATATGCCGTGATCCTATCTTTGATCTTTTCAAAATTCCCTTTTGTAACAGGACGGTTAACATCTCCCCACCACAGGTCTGCTACGTCTTTGTTATCAACGACGTACTTATCATTGGGCGAACGTCCTGTGTATGGAGCGGTGATCGCTGCCAGAGCCCCTGCCGAGGTTAATTGTCCCTCTCTATTGAGGATAGCTTTTGTGACCAGTTGTGCGGTATCAGCATTAAAAAATATTTCTCCTGTGTGAACGATTCCAAGCTGTTCAAGCCATTTGGTGAGTGCATGTTTTGGCATTGGAAAATAATCCCTTCTTGTATGTAATAAGGTTACACAGTTTTTTAATTGTTTAAGGTTTTAAGTTATTATACCAGTATTGGATGATATCAAATGCTGGTTTACCAGCAATCGAAGATGTTCCGTCGTGAACTACCACCGTGGGTTCGTAGCCACGAATTGAAATGCCGGTTATCCACTCTCGGCTGGCCAGGATCGGTAAGATTGCATTATAAATTAAGGCTTGTTCTGCAAGGCTGGTTTCGTAGGCCAGGAGCTCGTCCGGATGAAAAAGTCCATCGTTGTAACAGGCTTGGTTCAGCAATGCGCAACCGCTAGCAGCTGTCTCAACAGAAGGGTAAGCAAATGCGAGCGTAATCGGAAGCCCAGTGCTGCGATACACCTCGTAAATATGCCTGTCGATGATGTTTGTAAATCCCGATTGAACCGTCTCGAAAGTCGGACGTTCTTCAAGCGCTAAGGGGGCATCAATGCTGATGTAAATTCCATCAAATTCGAAGAGGAAGCCGGGTAACGGATCCATTTCCTGGTTCACCTGGGTAGCCCAGATAATATTCCCCGAGAATATTTGCTGAATATCTGCCAGTAGTCCATACCAATGATCATCAAAACCTGCAGGTATGTCGCTTTCGCTTCCATCGGGAAAAACACCACCTTCGAAGGCTGGGGTGAGTTGCTTTCCCCCGAGGATTAAAGCTTTTGCATTTACGCTTTCAGCCAACTTCGCATAGCCTAAAATAGATTCACTGTAAGATATGAAATATTCGTTCCACCAGGCCTCAGTATGCGATTTGGACATCCACCAATCTTCCATCAGATGGAAGGGACCGATTTGTGGATAAAGGCTGATATTTAGTCCCTGGGATTGGGCAGATTTAATCAAAGACAACAGCTCGGAAGAGAAGGGCGTTTTGCCTATTTGAGGTCGCAGATAAGGCGAATGGAAATTTACCGTCCATTCGGGCGAAAAAATCAGCGTATCAGCGCCGGTCTGTTTCAGGCTTGCCATAGCCTGGGGGGTATAGGCCAGCCAGGACGGATTTATTTCCGGTGTGAGCTCAATGATTGTACTGAACATTGGGGGCTTGATTGGAATGTAAGCCTCTTGAAGGTAGGCGCTTCCATCATAAACGGTCCAATTTTGCCATTGATTGAGGGTAAGCGTGATGGTTTGTGCGTTTTTTGATGGTTCCACCTGACGAGCGCTCTTGATTGACTCCGCGTCCATGGAGCGTTGACAATTTTCTGTGTGGCAGAACCGGTAATTTATGGCTTGATTGAGGTTCAACGGGGAAAATAAGATAAATAAATACTGATCATCTCCCACTGGCCACAAAGGAATTGGTTCTGTCCATGTATCGGTCGTAAATTGTATGAACTTCACGTTATTGGATGTGCTGTTTGGCGGGATTGTTACTGAGAATGTGATTGGTTCAACCCCATTTGAGCGCCAGCTTTCAATTGTGTGCTCAATGATCACATCTTTCGAGGGCACGATTAATTGTCGGGTACGAAAACCGCCTGCGAGGTATTGTTCTGAATTCCAATAACCATCGCCAAGCGTGAATTTGTATCGTAAATCAGTCTCAGCATATAACTGCAGGGTAATTGATAATGTGTCATCATGATTGGGTGAAAGCATTGGCATCCGCAGGGGATTAATACCCATACCGCCGTTGCGGGCTGAAAAAGTGTTTCCGAGTTGAAGGATATTACCGGCAATATAGATCGGTGCTCCAAATGCGTCCTTCATCTGGTTGATGACAAAGGTGATGTTAATCGCAGGCATACGTGTTAATTTCACGTTGGCTGTTGTGGTCATCCCTGGCTCAATTTTTGCATCTTGTTGGTAAGTGCGATATTGACCATCGATGGCATAAAAAACAACATTGTGAACACCCTGACCAATACCTTCAAGGAAAAAATTGCCATTGGCATCTGTGAACGTTCGTTTGCCACCAGCAGCAACTAAAATGTCCGGAATTGGCTGGTCAGTATCTTCATCAAGCAGTGTGCCTCGAATGAAACCGCTAATCAAATGCTGAGTTTCTGAGCCTTGCCAACCTTGGAGGACGTCGGTGATGATCGCATTTCCAGAAGCATAATACATGCGATACTCAACAGTCTCGCCAAAGGAACTGACTTCGTATACCACGGTCTGGTCCATTTTTAAATAGCGATACTTGATGACCGAACCCTTTGGAACTGTCAGCGCTGTAACGTAAATTAGTTCATCGAGTGGTTTAAGTTCGATTTGTGATTTGTTGTAAGGCAAACCTGTTACATCATCGAGTATTTCTAAAACAAATTTTTCTGTTGGCAGGGCAGGTTGGGCAACCTTGAGTTGAAATTGAATATCGACGGGTTCGGTTGAAAAATCATTGATATTTCCAAAAATTTGCGGGTCAGGTTTTCTTGCTGTTATGGGGAGATGGCAGCCAGTCAGGCTTGCCAAAACGAGTACCAACGCGACAATAACAATAGTGGAGGATTTGAATATTGAAATGATGTTAAAGATTTTTATTACTGTCCTGAACGATTTCCACATTGAATTTTATCTCCTCCAGATTTTCAATCAAACCGCCCAAGACACCATTGACGAACCTCGCTGATCCATCGGCACCGTAAAGCTTGGCCAATTCAACAACCTCATTGACAACAACTTTTATCGGCGTTTTTTGGTAGACTGCAATTTCCCAAAAAGCCATTCGAAGCAGGTTTCGATCGATGATAGCTACCTGGTCGAGTGGCCAATCCGGGGCAAAATCAGCAAGAAATTCATCAAATATCTTCTTATTTGCGACGACACCAGAAACAATATTGCTGATGAAGTGTTTGAGGGAGTCGTCCATCTTGAGATTCTCAAACCTTTTGGCAAGGACAATGCCAGGTTTATGCATGCTGATGTCTACCTCGTATAACACCTGTAATGCGATACTGCGGGCTTTGGTTCGAGATTTCATGTTAAGAAGCCTGAGTTTAGTAGAGAATTATGCATGAAAATCAATATCCATGATATGGATATTTACCCCCCCCACAGCCAATCCTACCATTTCAGTTATGGCGCGAGAAACCCGCTCTTGAATTTCCCGAGAAATATCGCGTACGTTCATATCACTGAATAAAACTACATAGACATCAACATAGACTATGTCATCTTTTACAAGAACCTTTGCGCCCTGAGCATTTTCTTGAGCGAAGACTTGCGCTAAACATTTATTTACTGATGCCAATCTACTGACGCCCTGAACGCTCAAAGTCGTCAGCCGCGTAATCTTGTGCAATACTTCCGGGGAAATTGTTGTATTACTGATATCATTTTCTGAAACCTGGTCGTTCATATCAACTCCATTCGAACTAAGATACTCAGGGCGTGCTCATTATTATAAATCAAATTATTCTTTAGGCAGAGTTCCTGATATCCATAACACCATGAGGATAAAATCGTCGCGTTGGTGATCTTCTTTAGGGTGTGCCTGTTTGAATTTTTCTTCAATTTCATCAAAAGTGAGATTTTTTGGCCAGTTCGCGTTGAAGCCTTCGGCAACGCCATATCTCCTCTCGAGGGTGAGTTCTTCCCACCCTTCAGATACCAGCCACGTCTGTACCCGATTTGCTAAAACTGATTTAATTTTTGCCCATGTGGTCAGTGTGTATGGAATGACATCCTCCTTTTCTTCAAAGGCAGAAGCATAGGCATTAATTTTTAGCGACAAGGGAGCACGAACAGGATTACGAAACCCCAGGATTTTGATATGTTTTCGAAAGAAATTGACGAATTCAGTTTGTTCTTCTCTGGATAAAGTATTTACACCTTCCAGAATTTCTTTGATGACCTTATCTAAATAATTCCGTTCAAAAAAAACATTGATCGTTTTAAACGGCAGATATTCTTTCTCTGTCATTATTAATCTCCAATTCTAAGTGTGCCCGACCTATTTCAGAATTTCGATCGTTTGCAATTGCTTGTTAAGCCTGTGTAAATTATACTGAATTTCCTGGTGAATAATAGGTTTATTACGGATTTCTGTTATTGAGGATTAATTTCGACGTTCCAGCTTAAAAAACCGTGTTTCTTGGGGAATAGCAATAAAGCTAACGTTGATTCTCGCTGCAGTTTAAATAAGCTGAGGTGGATTGAAAGTCCACCTCCTGATCACAATTGGCGATTGATTACGATATTAACCTGATGATATGACCCGTCCGGTCGACTAAGATTAGAAATCGTCGTCGTCATCGTCCGGTTCTAGACTCAGAAGATCGTCATCATCATCATCAAGCCAGAGATCATCATCATCATCTTCAATTTCATCCCAATCATCGATGTCTTCTTGATCATCCCAATCTTCCAAGTCGATATCCTCTCCGGGCCGGTAGGTTTTGCAACCTGTATCAGGGTCCAGCTCAATAGCAGCCGCGCTACAATATTTTCCATCCAGGAAAAGGCAATCAATATAATGACAATGAATTCTAGGCACATCTCCTCCTTATTAATAGTACAAAAGATTTACTCGGATGCGATTTTACACCAGGAAGAGCATTGTGTAAAGGTTAAAAACGGTATTTTAAAAGACAAATTTGCTTCTTTCGTTCTATCCTGGGCGACGGCGTTTCGCCTCATAGACATTGGGAAGGTTTTCAAGTTTTGTCAGTATTCTACTGAGTTGGGTGATACCTTGAACGCCGATGACCAATTTTATCACTGCCAGATGTTGACTCATCTTCAAACTCATATCGATCAAGTTAACACCTTCTTCAGAAACAACTTTTGATATATCAGTCACCAACCCCTGACGGTCATAGGCCTTAATTTCGATTGGAACAGTAAAGATTTTTCCAGGTTGCCCCCAGGAGACCGTAACCAATCTTTCTTTTTCATTGGCCCGAAGAATATTCGGACAATCCTGACGATGGATGGTTGCTCCTCTGCCTCGTGTGATATAGCCAATTATTTCATCTCCTGGCATCGGGTTACAGCATTTACCCATGGTCGTTGCAATGCCTTTTAATCCCATAACCCGAACAGCGTCAGATGGCAGAATTGGCGTAGGGACTTCAAAAAGATCGAAGCCAAGTTCAATATCTTCCTCAAGTGCGACTTCTGCTAATTCAGCGAGCTTGTTGACTACGCGTCCGATACCGACATCACCGCTCCCAATGGCGACGTAGAGATCATCAATTGATTTAACACCTAACTCGGGCAGGATCTTATCAAGCTCAATTTGCTTAAGGCCAAGTCGTTTGAACTCTTTTTCAAGCAGCGCTTTGCCTTGCATCAGATTCAATTCGCGATCCTGGCGTTTAAACCATTGCCTAATTTTTGAGCGAGCCCGACTGGTTCGGGCCAAACCCAGGCTGGGGTTTAACCAATCCCGTGACGGACCGCCGCGTTTAGCGGTTAGAATTTCCACCTGGTTTCCCGTTTGCAGGATGTAATTGAGCGAAACCAGTTTCCCATTAATTTTTGCACCACGACAGCGGTGGCCAATTTCAGTGTGAACGTGATATGCAAAATCAATCGGCGTTGACCCAGCAGGAAGGTCGATGATATCGCCTTGTGGTGTCAGTACATACACCCGGTCTTTAAATACATCAGATTTCCAGCTGTCGACAAAATCATTGGCGTCTTCGTTATCCTGCTGCCAAATAGACATACTTCTCAGCCATCCAATTTTTTCTTGGTAAGGGTCTTCGATTTTTGTTCGTCCTTCTTTGTAGGACCAATGGGCAGCGATGCCGAATTCAGCTTTTTCATGCATTTCTGCTGTGCGAATTTGGACTTCGAGTGGTTTGCTATCGTCAAAAATCACAGCCGTGTGAAGCGATTGATAATTGTTGTCTTTTTTCGCGGCAATGTAGTCATCAAATTCACCAGGAATCGGGCGCCAGTTCATGTGCACAACCCCCAGGGCTTTGTAACACGAGGCGACGTCTTCTACGATTAACCGGACACCGCGCAAATCCATGAGTAATTCAAAGGGCATTTCCTTTCGGCTAATTTTTCTGTAGATCGAATAGATATGTTTAGGTCGTCCCGAAATTTTGCTTTTAATTCCCTCTGCTTCAAGCACTTTGCTCAGCCGTGTGATAATATCCTGAATTTGCTTTTCGCGGTCAGCCCGCCGGTCAGCTAATTTTTCAGCGATTTCTCGATAATCTTCTGGAGCAACATACCTGAATGCGAGGTCTTCCAGTTCCCATTTGATTTGCCAAATACCCAAACGGTTGGCCAATGGTGCAAAGATGTCCAGAGTCTCCTGTGCGATTCTCTTTTGGGAGGCTTCATCATAATGCGATAATGTCCTCATGCAATGCAAACGATCTGCCAGTGTAACCAGAACCACCCTGGCATCTTCACTCATGGCGAGGAAAGTTTTTCGCAGAGCTTCAACGATTTCATCGTTGCGAATTTTCCTGTGTTGTGAAGGATCTTTCAATTGCAAAGCAGACACAACCCTTTGATCTGCCTTTAGCAAATTGGGCAACTGGGCCAGTTTTGTCACACCATCGACTAAATCAGCCACCTCGTTGCTAAATTCTTTCTGGATTTGATCAAGAGTGATGTCGCTGTATTCAATCACATCGTGCAACAGCCCAGCAATGATTAATTCTGGTGGAAAAGCCAATTCTGCCAGAATTACTGCGACAGCAAGGGAATGGTTAACATAAGGCAAACCGCTGTGCAGGGTTTGCCCCTGATGAGCCATTTCTGCCATACGGAATGCTTTTTTAACCTGTTCGAGATCCAGAAGAGTGTAATTTTTAGGCAGCTTTTCAAGAAATTGTTCAATTTGCATCACGTGCCTTCTTTCGTCGCGTGATAATTATTGCTTCACTTTGGATTGAATACGAGCAATCAGGTCCATGCCCGCCTTGTAATGGATGGTATGAATACCAAGCATACCAGCAGCTGCGATGTTTTCGAAAAAGTCATCAATAAAAAGAATTTGATGAAACGGTGTATTGATTGTGTCGGACAGAATGTAAAAAATTTTTTGATCGGGTTTGGCAATACCGAGTTCAGAGGAAATTAAAAGATAATCAACCCCATTGCCTTCGCTAATCCCGTATTGGTTTGACAGCGTATTCCGGGCGCCCACCCATGCATTGGTTAGAAAGGCTGTCGTGAATTTCCCATGCAATGAAGCCAGGTATTCGATCAGTTTTTGGTCAATTTGATCACCCTTCCAAAAAGCGTGTTGAAAATCGACAAGGGCTTCCGGGGTGAGAGAAAGTTTTTCTGCGACGAACTGCCAAATTTTCTCAGGTGTAGTTTTTCCCACCGTCGATTCTGCTGCAGCTTGTGAATTGAACACCAGGTCATCAACGCTGCCGGTCGGAAGACCATATTGGGCTTCAAGCTGATTTCTCCCTGAACGATCTTCTGTGCGGAGTACAACCCCTCCAATATCAAGCACAATTGCGTTGATCGTCATTTAAGCATTTCCTCTTTTTCAAATTTGCGATGATACGCAAGACTCTCCAGGTTGATTTTATCCGTATTGTCAAGCTCATTCAATATGATGCGTTTAAGTAATGCCCCGATTCCTGGCCCAAGCATGAAACCCTGTCCGCACATTCCCACCGCTAAAAGAAGGCCGTCAATACCACTCACAGATCCAACGATGGGCGATCCGTCCGGTGTCATCGGGTAAACACCCCGCCAAACGCGCCTGACGCGAATATGCCCGAGGATGGGCATGAGTTCAATCAACCGCCGGGTTGCTTTGGGCAGGAAGTTGCTGGAAGCGATGGTATGCGACCCCAATATCGGTGGATCAGGCGTCATGCAAAAAATGATCTTTCCAGTGGTATGCTGATAAAAATAGAAGTTTGCTGACCCAGGACGGGCTCGCATATCGACAATCATGGGATGCACAATCCTGCCAATTGGTTCTGTGATGGCTGCTTCATGTGAATCGGGTTCAACCGGGACGTTTAATCCGAGTTGAGTAGAGAGTTCTTTCGCCCACCCGCCAGCTGCATTGATGACCCATCGAGAATAATAGCGACCGCGATCCGTTTTAACGCCAATCACCCGGTGACCCTGGCTGATAAAGTTATGGACCGTTTCATTGAATCTAAATAAAGCCCCTGCCTGAACGGCTTGTTTATGGAATGAAAAGGCTGTCTTGAGTGGTGACGCACTCCCATCATCCGGTGAGTATGTGCCGCCAAGAAGGTTGACTGGATTGAGATGCGGAATCACATCGATCAATGCGTCCCGGTCCAACCATGAAATATTGAGGTCGTGTTGCTGTTGCCACGTGGTCAACTCTTTTAGCAGGCGTTCATTTTCCTCGTCATAAGCAACAAAGGAATAACCGCCTTTATACCATTCGATATCTTCTCCATGCCGTTCCTGCCAGGTCGAGAATACCTCGAGACTCTGTTTGCACAGGTTGATTTTGGCTGGGTCTGAATGGGTTGCCCTGATCCCGCCAATGGCATGTTTGTTGGAATATTGTCCTGCGCTGGGCAATTGGTCAATGACAAGTACACTCAAGCCTGCTTTTGCCAGGAAATAAGCTGTGGGCAATCCCACTGAACCTGAGCCAATGATAATAATATCGAAATTGGAACGCTGGTCTTCGAAACTCATTAATTATTCCTCTTGAAAATTCTTCGCGATTATTTCCAGCGGCACTTCAACAAACACGGGTCGTTGAACTGGGGTGGTAACTTCTTTCAATGAGATCCCCTCTTCTCGAAATATCTTCTTAATTAATTGCAGGCAGGTCTTGCCGCCGCAGGATCCCATCGTTGCTTTTGTGGCTGCTTTAAGCTGATTGATATCACGCACACCGCCGCGAATCAAGGCGCGAATTTCTCCTGCTGTTACATGTTCGCAACGGCAAATAATGGTGTCTTGCTCGGTTGTTTCAAGATATTGATCTGATTCAACGGGTGAGGTTGACCAGCCAGCGTTGAGCTGAATGCCGGTGACCTGTGTGGCTATATCAGCAGGTACCTGCACTTGAACAATCAGCGTGTGAGAAAACTGCCGGTGTGTCCGGACTCGAATAACCGGATACTCACCAAGGCGATTTCCTTCGATATCAGTCAAGGGGACTAAATCGCCTGCGTTAATAAACTGCTCAGCGAATTCGAGCGGGATTGAAACCAGGGCTTGGTCGGGGTTTTTACGGAAGTCCACGACAGTGATCGCCAGGCCAGGACAGATTGCTATACAGCGTTCGCAGGCGATACAACTTTTTTCGTCTCTGACGGTATACGTTGGCAGGCCGCGGATATCCTGACGGTCAATGACGATCAATCCATAAGGGCAAACACTTGTACAGGGGTCACAGGGGATCTCCTGGCGGCAGTGCATCACCGGGAAGACTTGTCCATGCAGGAAAGAATGATCGATGGGCAGAACTTCTCCCGGGTGAGATTTGAGGATTGTTTCGAATTCGCGCCATGATTCTGGAACAGGTGAAATGTTTATACCAAGGTGTTGGGCAACTTCCAATCCTGTGATTTTACCGGAAAACATTGCTGAAGAAGCTTCAGCAATTTCCTCAGCGTCTCCAGCAGAAAAGACAGGCAAACCGACTTCCTGTGCCTTCTGGATGAACTCATCCACCGGGTCTAGCCCAACAGCAATTAAAATACAATCACAGGCGAGTTCCTGTTCCGTTCCAGGTACTGGCTGAAAAAACTCATCCACCCGTGCAATAATCGCCCGCTTGACGCGTTCTTTCCCCTTTGCTTCCAGGATCGTGTGAGAAGTGAGGATGGGGACATTAAACCTAGCTAATTTATCCTCATGAACTCGGTAACCGCCGCATTTCGGCATGGCTTCAACCAGAGCGACCACGTTGATTCCTGCCTGGAGGGCATGATAGCCAGCGATCAACCCGACATTTCCGCCGCCAACGATCAACAGGTGATCAGCAGGTTTGATCAAATCACGGTTGACCAATGTTTGGAATGCACCCGCACCATAAATACCGGGTAAGGTGTTACCCTTGAAAGGCAAACTGCGTTCCCTAGCACCTGTAGCGACCAGTAATACCTCCGGTTTAACCAGGATATATTCGTCTGAATCTGTTCGCCAGAGAGCGACAGTTTTATCCTCGTAAACCGCAAGTGCCGTGGCCTCCAACCAGACTTCAACTGATTCTTGTGCTTTCACCTGGTCAGCCAGTTTTGAGGCGATATCAATTCCCCGTGTGCCGGCGTGGACTGCTTCAGTTGATCCGAAGAAACGGTGTGTTTGTAAAACGAGTTTACCGCCCAATTGAGATTTATCGTCGATTAATAATGTTTTTATTCCTAACTGCCCCAGTTCATTAGCTGCGGACAAACCCGCAGGCCCACCACCAATGATTAAAACGGGTATTTCTATCACCGGAGTTGTTTGACTTTCTGCACTGACAACGCTGGATGCTGATATTTGCGATATGTCGGGTAAGCCATCCAGGGGCATGACGTGAATACCGGGTTGAACCTTTGTCATGCAAGATTTGATGGGTCGGTTGTCAACCAGGACCATGCATTGTGAGCATTGACCGTTTGCGCAAAACAGTCCTTGCGGTGATCTATCCTTGGGGTGGTAACCAAAAATGTCGATTCCATTGGCGATCAAAGCGGATGCAATTGTTTCCCCGGCATTGGCTTGCAGAGTTTCATTCTTCCAAAAAAATTCGACGGTTTCTGTTGGTAAAACAGGCAGTATGGGGTGTTGAGTGATACGGTTCTGTGACATTGGTTTGAAATTCATCCTGTTTGTCTATTCTAGTGAGAATGATTTTTCATGTGCTTCCAGCCTAAGTATAGTGAGATTTTGGGTTTTTACCATTGCCATTAATCCCGTCTCAATACTACCATCAATCATAATGCAGGTTGTATATTTTTTTTCTTATCGAACGCAATTAAAAAAAAGAAAGTCTAATTATTTACGCTTTCCTTTAGCTTTGACAAACTCAAATTTGCGCCAACCCAGGGTTTACCCATGCGATGTTGGTCACTGACCTTCAAGTTTGAAAATTTCTGTATGATTTCGATCAGAAGTGTGGTGATTGTTGCCCAGTCTTGTTTTTCGAAGGCTTCGAGCAATTTTGACGACTTTGCGGCAGTCCATTGCCATTCCATGCGATATTTATCGGCTTTAACCCAATATCCTCGTTTTTCCCATGCAGCTACAGATTGATCTATGCCTGTGAAAATCTCGTGCAGCGCCAGGATAACGAATGCCACCATGTCCCCTGTTTCAGCATCTGGTTTTTCCTGCCGCATGAAACTTCGGATGGTGATAACAATGGCTTTGCTCAACTGCTCTCGTTCCTTGCCTGGCGTGGATGTCTTTATGATCCGGGACATCGATGATCTCCTGTTACTGGTTTTGGCTGGTCCACGGTGGCTGATTATACTCGAAGATTAACGAAATTCTTACGGCTTAAGGTCATCTTCATGTTGACGATAAAAATCCCCTGGCGTATAATTCCCCTGCAAATTACAAAGGGGAAGTGCTGGAATTGGCAGACAGGCGTGACTTAGGATCACGTGCGGTAACGCGTGAGAGTTCGAGCCTCTCCTTCCCCACACTCAGTAAATTTTTAATTTAAAGGACACGACATTGAAGATCGATAAAATTATTCAAGATGACCGGCAGGCTAAACTCACAGTTGAGTACACTTCAGATGAATTCGAAGCATTTAAACGCAGGGCAGCGAAAAAAGTCTCTAAAAACGCAAAAATACCCGGGTTCAGACCTGGAAAAGCGCCTTATCAGGTGATTGTCAATCACTACGGCGAAGAGACAATCATTCAGGAGGCAATTGATTTATTAATTGAGGTCGATTACTCTAAAATTTTAGAACAGGCGGAAATTGAGCCCTCGGGAGCGGGGAATCTTGAATCTTTAGAAAGCTTTGATCCACCCAAATTCATTTTGATGATTCCGTTAGCGCCGGAGATTGACCTTGGCGATTATCGTGAAGTTCGCAAGCCGTATGAACTAGAAGAGTTCAACACTTCTGCTGTGGATGATTACATTATTGACCTCAGAAGAAGGTCTGCGACGATCGTCCCGGCGAACCATCCTGCTGAAGTCGGCGACCTGGTTTATTATACGCTGAGCGGCGAATTCTTGAACCCTGCTGACGATGATGATGCAACCATCACCGATAAAACACCCCAAGAAGCAATTATTCAAGATGAAGAGCATGTTTCGGATAATGAATGGCCTTATCCTGGTTTTACCCGGGAGTTGTTGGGCGTCAAAGATGGCGGTGAAAAAGAAATCCAGTACACTTATCCAGAAAACTTTGAAGATGAGACTTTTCGCGGCAAGACAGCCCTCTTTTCTATTGAAGTGCAATCTGTCAAAGCCTTAGAACTTCCGGAATTTGACGAGGATTTTCTCAAATTGCTGGGTGATTTTGAGTCTGAGGGAGATTTCCGGGAAAAACTCGAACAGCAATTGCGCGCAGAACATCAAGCCAATTATGATAGGGACTACATTAACGAAATTCTGAAAGAAATTTCCGACAATGCTATCTTGAATTACCCACCCCAAATGCTTGACCACGAAATAGAACACGTTCTGGAGGATATCAAATCCCGTCTCACCAGTCAGAAGATGGATTACGAAACATATCTTAAATTGAGAGGAATGGAAGAACAGGCTTTCATAGAAGAAGATATCCGTCCTGTTGCCAAACAACGGCTTGAACGATCGCTGATCGTGGACACTTTGATTGAATTAGAGGGATTGAAACTTGACAAAGATCTGGTCAATGAGCAAACCAGCAATGTTGTCAGGGAGATTTTTAGCACTGGCAAGGCTGAAGAATTGCAAAGGGAAATGGGAAGTGAGGAATTCTCTCGCATGATCACCATGGAGGGTGTTTCACGGACGATGAACATCTTGTTGAACAACCGGCTGAAATTAATCGGCACAGGACAGCCCATCCCGGAAGATGATGAGGCAATAGATGCTGAGCAAGAAGATGATAAAGAAATAGAAATTGATCTCTCAGCGCAAGCTGATAAAAATGAACTGCTATCGAGTGATGATGAGCAAAGCGAATTGACGGATACCATAAGCGTAGATTTTGATAGCAAAACGCAATCAACACCAATAATCGATGAAGAACCAACTGTCGAATTGGAAAATGCGCCAGTCAGCTCAGGTGAAGACCCTCAGCAAAATACTGGCAATGAAGAAAAAGAAGTATAAATTGGCATAAAAGCCGGAAAAGGACGGTGAACATGTTTAATCCTAAGATCAATTCCCTGGTACCGATGGTTGTTGAAACTTCTGGCGCCGGGGAACGGGCATACGATATTTACTCACTGCTGCTGAAAAACCGCATTGTTTTTCTGGGTACACCCATTAATGACCAGGTAGCCAACCTTATTGTGGCTCAATTGCTGTACCTGAGCCGCGAAGACGCAGAAAGTGGCATCCAAATGTATATCAACTCACCCGGTGGGCAGGTCTACGCTGGAATGGCCATTTATGACACAATGCGGATGATCCCCAACAAGATCAGCACGGTTGCTGTAGGCTTGGCAGCCAGCTTTGGAACTGTGCTGCTGGCAGCAGGATCGAAAGGCCAGCGGTATGCTTTGCCACATGCGACCATCCATATGCATCAGCCTCTGGGCGGCGCGTCAGGGCAGGCATCGGATATCGAAATTCAGGCAAAGGAAATCCTGCGTTTGAAAGAGCGCATCAATGTTATCCTGGCTGATGCAACCGGTCAGACAGAAGAAACAATTATCCAAGATACTGAACGCGATTTTTACATGAGCGCTGAGCAAGCCGTTGAATATGGGCTTGTGGATAAAGTCCTTGTGACTCCTGAAAAATAATCTGGAACAAGTTTGATTTGCTTTGGTGCCAGAATGCGATCAGCCTTCTGGCACTTTTTTTAAAGGTTTCAATATGATCTCAAAACATCTGCCAAACATTAAAGGATTGATTATCGACATGGATGGTGTCTTATGGAATGACACCCAGCCCATCGGCGATTTGCCAGCAATCTTTCAAAAAATATCTGATTCAGGCTACCAATTCATTCTTGCAACAAACAACGCGACGAAATCCATCGATGAATACCATCAGAAATTACAAGGCTTTGGTGTAAAGTTGGAGGATTGGCAAGTCATTAACAGTGCAATGGCAGCGGGTATTTTTCTCAAGCAGAAATATCCTCAAGGCGCAAGAATCCATGTTGTTGGACAGCCCGGGCTGAAGAAAACCCTTTCAGAGTTAGGATTTCAAATCGTTTCTGAAGATGAAACACGCGTCGATATTGTTGTGGCTTCTTTGGATTTTAACCTCACCTATGAAAAATTAAAACATGCAGCCTTGTTAATTCGGAATGGTGCTTATTTCATCGGAACCAATCTTGACCCAACCTTGCCGACACCGGAGGGTTTTATTCCCGGGTCTGGGACTGTTGTTCGCGCCTTGGAAACTGCGACCGAGAGTAAGGCAAAGGTGATTGGCAAACCAGAGCCCGATCTTTACCTGATTGCCATGCAACGCCTGCAACTTTCACCTGAAGAAACCCTGGCTATTGGCGACCGGTTAGATACGGATATTGCCGGCGCTCAGGCAGCCGGTATTCGCACAGCGCTGGTGCTCAGCGGAGCGTCAACGCGTGAGGAGGCACTTAATTTTCAGCCTAACCCTGATATCATTGCAAACGATTTAACAGACTTAATCTTCTAATGCATGTTGAGAAACCACTGATTTACGATCACAGCTGGACCGAATTAGCAAATTGGTTATCAGCGCAGGGAGAGCCGGGCTTCAGAACGCAGCAAATTTGGGTTGGTTTGTATCAGAACCTGATAGCTGATTTTGGAGAACTTACAACTCTGCCCAGGACTTTGCGGAATGAAATTGCCGCGCATTTTGATATTTCTGCCGTCAAACCCATCAAAACGATTTTTTCTGAGGATAGGCAGACGACCAAGACTTTATTTGAACTGGGTGACGGTTGTTTGATTGAGACAGTGTTGATGCTGTACGAAGAACGTCGAACCGTGTGCATTTCAACACAATCAGGCTGTGGGCTGGGTTGTGTCTTTTGTGCAACTGGTCAAATGGGATTGTCGAGAAATTTATCCAGCGGTGAAATAGTCGCCCAGGTGCTGTTCTTCGCACGGGAATTGGCGAAAAATCAGGATCGAATCACCAATGTGGTCTTTATGGGTATGGGCGAACCCCTTCACAATTATGATCATGTGATGTGGGCTGTCAACCTGCTCAACGACCCCCGTGGATTCGGATTGGGCGCTCGCCGGATGACCATCAGCACAGCGGGCATTGTTCCGAAGATCAAAGCTTTTGCGGAAGAAGACATTCAGGTTAACCTGGCCATCAGTCTACACACCGTTGACACCGATCTCCGGTCACAATTGATGCCGATCAATCGTAAGCACCCGGTGGCAAAGGTGTTAAGCGCCTGTAAATATTATGTGGAAAGAACCCATCGGAGGATCACCTTTGAATACGCGCTGATCGAAGGTATGAATGATTCAGTGGATGACGCTCACGCCCTGGCCCAGCAGATCAAGGGGTTGTTGTGCCACGTCAATCTGATCCCATTAAACCCCACCCGAGAATTTGATCATCGCGGGTCACAAGCAGATGCGGTACGGACATTCGCTGATGTGCTTGAATCGCGTCAAATTCCATGCACCATCCGCCTACGACGGGGAATAGAAATTGGAGCGGGGTGTGGTCAGCTTGCTGCTGAAGCTTGAAATTCCAATCTGAAATCCAGGTGATATAATTAAATATCAATGAGTGAAAATTTATTTAACAAATGGCGTGTTGGGCTTGAGAAAACCCGAAAAGTCGCTTTTGGGCGAATTGCGAATTTTTTAGGGACTTCTGAACTTGATGATGAAACCTGGGAGGACCTGGAGAGTTTGCTGATCCAGGCTGACCTTGGCGTGGAGACAACACTTGATGTGATCGATGCACTCAAGCAAAAGGTCAGAGACGAAGGTTTGACTACAACAGGTGAACTGGATCAAGCATTAAAGGATGAATTAATCGCACGTTTGGAGGCGCCACTTCTGCCTGATTTTTCTCATAAACCAACCGTAATCATCCTGGTTGGTGTGAACGGTTCCGGGAAAACGACCTCTGCAGCAAAACTGGCTCGGCGGTTTCAGGATGAAGGAAAATCTGCGCTGCTGGTTGCAGCAGACACCTACCGGGCAGCAGCCATTGATCAACTCAAGGTTTGGGCAGAACGGGTAAATGTGCCGATGATCGCTGGGCAACCTGGCGGCGACCCTGGCGCTGCAGCCTTTGATGGGATTAATGCTGCTGTCGCTCGAAAAAAGGATGTTGTCTTAATTGATACAGCCGGCCGGTTGCATACCCGATACAACTTAATGGAAGAGATCAAAAAAGTTCACCGGGTTAGCGGGAAAGCCCTTTCAGGCGCTCCACACGCTACCTGGCTGGTTTTAGACGCAACAACAGGACAAAATGCCTTACAACAGGCAAAAGCCTTCCAGGAGGCTGTAGCGATTGATGGTGTGATCTTTGCCAAACTTGATTCCTCTGCCAAAGGAGGCATGGCTTTCGCAATCAAGTCTCAGTTAAACCTGCCGATTATTTATGCTGGTTTAGGTGAACAAATTACCGATTTGCAGCCATTTGATAGGGAAGCCTTTGTCTGTGGCATTATTGACAGATCATTGGAGGAAAATAATGACGATTGAAAATTTAAAAATTCTGTTAGCCGAGGTTAAAGAAAAATTCATCAATTTGCTGGAGCATCTTTGACTTAGACAACAAGCGGGAAGAACTTGACAGTTTAGAAAAGGAAGCTCAGAACCCAAACCTATGGGATAACCGAGAACAAGCACAAAGTATCATGATCCGCCAGGCTGATTTGCGCGATGAGATCGAAGATCTGGAAGCATTGACAACGCGAATTGAAGACACACTCGAAATGCTTGAGATTGCTGACAACGCAATGGTGGATGAGCTTCGGCATGAGATTGAGGTTATTCAACGCCAGGTTGACGAATTAGAATTAAGAACCTTGCTTTCAGGCAAATATGATCGAGGGAATGCCCTCCTTGCCATCCATGCAGGTGCAGGGGGGACCGATTCGCAAGATTGGGCTGAGATGCTGGAGCGGATGTATCTTCGGTGGGCGGAAGACAGAAACTATAAAACAGACATTTTAGACCGCACCGACGGCGAGGAAGCTGGCATAAAAAGCGTGACCATCAGTGTACGCGGACCCCTGGCCTATGGTTATTTACGCCCAGAAAAGGGGGTACATCGCCTGGTGCGCTTATCGCCATTTGACGCTGCTCATCGCCGGCATACTTCCTTTGCTTTGGTCGAAGTTCTGCCTGAAATGGATTTTAACAATGAAATTCATATTCCTGCAGAAGATGTGAAAATTGATGTATATCGATCTTCTGGCGCTGGCGGACAGAACGTTCAGAAAAACGCCACCGCTGTGCGGTTGACACACGTCCCTTCGGGAATTGTGGTCACATGTCAAAATGAGCGCTCTCAGATGCAAAACAGAGAAAACGCGATGCGCGTTTTAAAAGCGCGCTTGCTGGCCATCAAGCATGCTGAACAGGACGAGAAGATCTCAGAATTAAGAGGAGAATACACCAAAGCAGAGTGGGGTTCTCAGATTCGTTCTTATGTTTTGCATCCATACCAGTTGGTTAAAGACCATCGTACCGAATTTGAAATGGGAAATACTCAGGCAGTATTGGACGGTCAGATTGATCCATTTATTGATGCCTATTTACGAAAAATAGATTGATCAATCCAATACACGGGCGAGTTCAACCATTTCTGTTGATATTGTTTTGGTTTTCCCGATGATCTCTTCCAATGGTGTGGTTGTGATAGCTCCATTATTTAATCCCACCAAAACGCCATATTCCTCACGAGCAATCGCTTCAACGACACCGTTACCGAAACGACTGGCCAGGATACGGTCAAAAGCGCCAGGGGCGCCGCCGCGCTGTACATGGCCAAGAATTGTCGCCCGAATTTTAAAACCCCAGCGCTCCTCATGTTTTTGAAAATAGGCGATGAGAGCTTCCGCATTATATTTTGCACCTTCGGCAACAACAATGATTGCGTGAGCTTTACCGTGTTCATAAGCCAACTGCAAAGATTCAGCGACTTCTTCGGGTGAAATTTCTATCTCAGGGATCACAATAAATTCTGCTCCGCCTGCGATGCCTGACATAAGGGCAATATAACCGCAATTCCTGCCCATCACCTCAATCAAGAAAGCCCGTTGATGGGATGAGGCAGTCACTTTAAGTCGATCGATGGCTTCGAGAGCAATATTCATGGCTGTATCGACACCAATTGCCATTTCAGTCCCGCAGATATCATTATCGATTGTGGAAGGGATTCCCGTTACTGGGAAGCCCAATTTGTGCAATTCGTAATTACCGGTTTGCGAGCCATTACCGCCGATGACAACCAGGGCATCAATGCCCATTCGCCTCAGGTTCCTGATTGCCTTACGGCGACCATCTTCGGTAAAAAATTCCTCGCATCGAGCTGACCCAAGAATAGTTCCCCCTTTGTGGAGAATACCGCCGACATCTCTTGTACCAATCGGACGGATATTATCAACAATCAAACCAGCAAAGCCATTAGTAACCCCATACATACTCCAGCCTTTGGCGATACCACAGCGAATAACAGATCGAATGGCAGCATTCATGCCTGGTGCGTCCCCACCACTTGTTAACACTGCTACACTTTTCATATTGACCTCTCATGGTGTAAAAAGTTAAAAATACCAGTTTAAGCACTGAATATTATAATACGGTTCGTTAAGCAGTTATAATTCTACTTATCCGTTTACTCAATTTCTTTTGGAAAGGGTTTTACTTGAGTCATGAAAAAATTATTTCAAGAATTCCGGGATTTTATCACACGCGGAAACGCGATTGACCTGGCAATTGGGATCATCATCGGTTCAGCGTTCAGTACGGTGGTAAACTCCATCGTCGACAACCTGTTCATGCCGCCATTTGGTTTGATTTTGGGGAATGCAAATTTCCAAGATCTATTCATCGTTCTTCGGCAAGGAGAACAGCTGTTGCCACCTAACGCCACACTTGCCTTGGCGAAAGAATTGGGTTATGTGACCTTCAATTACGGGCAATTTTTAACTGACCTGCTCAGTTTCCTTCTTTTGGGTTTGGGTGTTTTTCTTATTGTAAAAAGCATCAACAAATTTAATGCAAAGATGAGCGCTCTCAAAGAAAAAGTGCTCAAGGTTGAGGATGAGAAGGAAGAGCCCACAGAAAAAGAATGCCCATTCTGTCATAAAGACATTCCGATTAAGGCCTCGCGCTGTCCTTTTTGTACTTCCCAATTGGATCCGCTTCAAGAGGGCGAACTTGAGTAAAGAAATAACCGTAGCAATCATAGAAGATGACCTTTTTGCTCGCAATTGGATGGCTTTATTGTTGGTTCGCGATTGGCGCACAAGAGTTGTTGGCGAATATTCAAATTGTACAGACTTTTTTGCCAGCTTAGAAAAAGGTAAAGCGTGGATCGATTATCTGATTGTGGACGTAGATCTGTATGGCGAACGACTTCAGTTAGCGGAAATTTGCCAGGTTTTACGAATTAAGACGCCAAAAACAAAAATCCTTCTCACAGGAATACAACCTGATCTGCGAGTATTGCACCAAACCCAAGATGAGCAGATTGTAGGATATGTTTTAAAAAGAGAGGTGGGATATTCGCTGAGCTGGATGGTGACGTTCTTAATAGAAGGTTGCTGGATATTAACGCCGGGGATCCAAGCATTGGCTAATGATATCAATTTCCTTTTGCCCCGCAACGTGCTTGTCCTTGATGGGAGAAAAACAATCCCAGGATTTACAGATCATGAAGCAGAAGTTGCCCGGATGGCTTTCATCTTCAGCATTGGACGCCGCGACCTGGCAGATGAATTGAAAATTTCTGAACAGTGGAGCTATGGTTTAGTCAGCGAATTATACAAAAAAATGGGGTTGACGGATATCATCGCTGGTGAGACAGACTTGTTTTCATTTATCGGCGAAAGTGAAATCATCAAGCGTAAATTTCATGAAATCATGGAACAGTTGGGCGATTCTAAAAAAGCGAAAGATATGGAAACTCTGGCTTTTCACCTGCTAACCATGCCGGAAATTGTTCAATAAATTAGGGCGCTACTAACAATGACAATACCAAAATCAAGCTCAAAGACCCTCAAATGGTCAAAAACCAGCTATGTGTTACTGAGTGGCTTTCTGCTGCTTTTGTTTTTAATTGGTTATGTGTGGTGGCCTCTGCTTGATGAATATCTGGCTCAATTTAACCCGGAAATATCGATCTGGCTGCAAATCGATTGGTTGTTAATCGGTAATTTTTTAGTGATGAGCATATTGATCATGCTCAATGTAGATTTGAAGCGAGACCTGCCATTTGGAATCATTGCGTTAGCTGGAGGTTTTATTATCGAGGCCTGGGGCACACTGGCGGGTTTATGGACCTACTATACTTACGAAACCCCTCCCTTATGGATTATTCCTGCCTGGCCAATTGCAGCCCTGTCGGTTAATCGGCTGTATGTTGTGATTAAAGCCTGGTTAAGAAATATCTCTGAAGCCTGGTTTACATTATTTTATTGGCTGATTTATGGTGTCTTTTATCTGCTTTTGTTGCGTTTTGCATGGGAAGGGATTGCTCATCCTCTCACGTGGTTTGCGCTTTCTTTTTGTGGCATTCTGATCATTACAGAGAAAGACAAGCGCTCGTCATTATTGATCTTGTTGATGGGCTCAGTCCTGGGTTATTTCCTTGAGAGATGGGGAACCAGCCGATTATGTTGGAGTTATCACACTGGCGGCATGCCGCCTTTTATTACGGTTCTCTGCCATGGGATGGCATCGGTTGCGATCTGGCGAGTTTACCTGGTTTATCTTACCCTGTTAAAACGCTCACACCTGTCACTGGCTAAATCCTTAATACCACCTGACCAATAATGAAAAAAGCTGCCCGGTTGGAGCAGCTTTTTCATGTCAGGTCGTTAATCAGGGTTTCGTAACTCTCCCCATAAATAATATCGTGTTGGTGGGCTGATGCCTGATCATGAACATGAATGGGCGGTCTATTATGAGTGATATTGGCTCTTCTGGCATGGCTGATTTGACGCCAACGATGACAGCGGTTGCAGCAGCTGCCTCGGTACCCTCCTCATCAACTGTAACCGTGGCTTTATGCAAAACATCGGTGATCATCAGGCTTTCGTCACCTGTGATGCCAGAAAAATCGGCACCATCAGGATTGAAGGCATCGCCCATACCCAGAGCAATCAGCGGATCATTGGCATTGATATTCGTGTCAAAATCAAACTTTGGCATTTCAAGATCGACTTTTTCATACAACAGGCTGGATAGGATATTTTCTAACATAGCCTGATCCAATTGGCCCTCAACCTCGTGGAAGGCGCCCGCATCCGGCACAAGCAAGGTCATCACAAAATCACTGCTCAGGTAGGGCAGACTGACCGCTTGGTAGTTTTCACCCCTTTTATACATTAAGTCTTTCCCCAATAACCTCATCCTTTTAGCGGTAATTTCAGAGCCATCAAGCGTGTAAAAGGGTGATTCGATGGTCAGATTTTCATTGAAGGGATACATCCAGGAACCCTTGAAGTAAATTGCATTGGCTAATACCAGGCGGGTAAAGGCGTTTATGGCTCCCTCAGGAATCAGGTCTTCGATCTTGTGCCCCGTTTCCTCGGCAACCCAGTCGTTGATCGCTAATCGAGCCATATTCGGATTTTGTTTAAAATCAACAGCAAAAAGCCCAGCTCCGTAGTTTTTTGCCAGGGTATCGAGGAAAGCCGTGTTGAAATCGAAATCAGCCTGTCCCCAGATGGAATTGGCGAGGTTGAGTTGAAAATGACTGCCAGCCATTTCACTGACGGATTGATTCTGAGATTCCTCAATTGCCAACATTAGCGCGTTAAAAGCAGGGTGAACGTCTTCTTCAGGCAAGTCGATTTGGAGCGCGTCCAGCATACCTTCTTCAGTCGCCGCTTCTGCGCCAGCCAGTGTCATGCTCAGCGCCAGCGATATGCTGAAAGGTGAAAAAATGATATTTCCTTCCTCATTCCGAATCTGATCATAGAAAACCAGTGCAAAAGCCGTATTATTGTTAGCCAGGGCTTTGATCAGGTCTTCATCAACGTTTGGGTTTGTCTCCCTGCCCATTTCGCTTTTAATAAAGTTGAGCATTTGCAGATCTCCTTTTTGATCGGTTGGTTCAGCGACAGGATATGAATCGGTCACAGGCCCCGTGGTTGAGCCAATCTCTGGGCTAATATCATCCTGCAGAGGTTGACAGGCTGAAACAAACAATATTCCGATTAGGACCAATATGATAAACGATTTATTCATCTTGTTTCTCCTTTATTTTAAGGTTAAAGCTCATTGACTAATGGGACGGTTATAACAGTGAATTTGTTCCCTGATGGACAAACGGGGGTTGGGAAAATTTGATCGGAAACAATATAAGAAATTTATTTCTATATTTCAACCAGGATAGCCCTGGCAGGCGCTCCCTCACAGCCACCCAGTTTTAACGGTAAACAATACAGCTGATAAAACCCACCATCAACATCGGAAAGATCCAGGCCTTCTAACAGGATGATTCCTGCTGACAGCAGAATTTGATGCGGAAGTTCGGTATCCTCAAAGATTGAAATTGAAAGGTAATCAATGCCAATTAGATCAAGTTGAAACTGCTGTAAAAAATTCGCACCAGAGGTATCCAGTGCAACATAATTTTGATAAAACTCATTCGGATGTTGTTTCCAGAGTGTAGAATTGCGTGTTTGAAAGAGCACTTTTTTTTCCTCGGTCAGCAAATGAATATCCGGATGTGCTTTTAAAATTTGTTCTGAAATCACATTGGCTTGATGGTCAATGTTTAGAACCAGCACCTTACCGACCAGTTTATGCAAAGAGATTTGATTAACGGTCATTCCTGACTCAATAAAATGCTTGGGTGCGTCAATATGTGTACCTGTGTGGACCCCCATGGCAATTCGGCTAATATTTGCTGAATCCCCTTTGGCGATTGCTGACGTTTGTGTCAGCTCAACAGGTTCATCGCCAGGCCAGATGGGCATAGTTGGCGTAATCGGTACGCTGATGTCGATAATTTTCATGTGCAGTCTCTATTGATAAGCGTCTAATGCGATCCTGAAAATGCGTGTGAGCAGAGCGGTTCTCTCACTAAGATTCATGGGGCGTGGACGGGCATAATCTTCTAACATGGTAGTCAACAGTTCAATACTGACCAATTGTCCGTCATAGAATACCAACCGGTCAATGAAGCCCTCACGAGTTCCTTGCATTTCGGTGTTGTTATAAACAACTTGCATCTGGTCGAAAAACAAGTTCCCCAAGCCGAAATGTAAAAAGCTATTCTCATAAAAAATCAGACTCATTGGGACATGCGCCTGACTGCCGTTGACGACGATTGCTCCAGCATCAGCGATGCGCTTAAAATCAGCTTCCATTTTAGGGCTGGGATACGCAATGTAATCTTCATCATATTGCAGCGTAACAATCGGCAGGTAGCCATCGGCACGCAAAACTTGTATTTCATCGAGCATCCACTGATAATCTCCGCAGGGGGCAGAACCCGGTTGGGTGTCGGTTGCCCAAGCAGCAGGCGGACCAACGGGGTTACAGCCAATAAACGCTAATTGATTACCATTATGAGTAATTTTAGCCGGCGTGCGGGCGACCTGCAAATCCCAGCCGCCGGCATAGGTTGTCCAACCGCGTTCCTCGTACATATCGAGGGTCAAATTAATCGCTGGCAGGCCATAATCGAGCAAATGGTTGCCGCTCAACTCGATAATGTCTGCTGAAATGTGCTCGAGAAGCTCAATTCTATCAGGCGATGAGCAAAAAATCAGGTCAGGTTGAAAGGGGTCAGGTGTAGGGCAGTTTTCGTAAAAGGGGGCTTCATTGCTGATGTGAACCAGGTCAGCAGCTGTAAACCAGGGGTAAATATCCTTACCGGGATAGGTGTTGCCTTGAATATCCATGCGATGGGCGGTTGCTCGCACCAGCGCAGTCACACCGGTCATCAGAAGAACGGTACGCTGGTCAATATTGTAATTGGTGGCGGGCAGAGAATTTATTCGGTGTCTGGACTTACTCTCGACCCAAATAGGAACGGCAAGAGGATATTCTTCCGTTGAAAAAACATCGTCAATCGGTGAAAGCCCATCAACGCGGAGTATTTTCCATTCGGGGGTGAGCTCTTCAAATGGAATCAGCGAGAGAATTGGTTGGTTGGTCAACGCCAGTTCTCGTAGGGCTTTATCGGAAACAACACCGACCTGGGCTCCAGTTGGGCTACCCATGATTTCGCTCATCAGGGCATAAACTTCTGGCGTCACTAAAATCTGTGAAAAATTCAGGTCTGCAACATCTTCACCCTGCCATAATGATTTGATTGCTGACAGGGAAACCCCGTCGCTGAGGGTGTAAAACGGGGCAACCAGGGCGTAAACCCAGGTGCTATCGGGAAGATTGGGTTGCTGTCCATCTCTTCTACCTGGCCAAACGCTCACATCTGCATTTTCCTGGCTTTCTACCCGATTACTGCTTGGAATATTTAACGCGTCCACCAAGCTTGTTGGCAGCCCAGGATGCAGGTATATCAATGCGCTGTCAATTCCAGTATTGTCATCGGGCGTATCGGGTTGAGGTTGGATCACCTCTGAAGTTTTAAGTGCTGAAGGTGTGGACGCCACTTCTTGCCCGGGCGTGAGTGTCTGTTGCCATTCTGTATGGCGGGTAGCGATGGGTGGTAGAGAAGCTGTTCTCTTCATGTGCAGGTTACAACCAGTGAACAGAATTATCACCAGCACGCTAATCGTGATGTAAGTGAAATAAAATCGTTTTTTCATGAGGTCAATAATCATCAGGCCTGGTTGGATTATACTAGAGTCGTCAATTTTCATCCTGATAGTTCTTGAGAGTACAATTCTGTATAATCAGGTTGTAGACTGCAGAAAGGATTGAAAAACCATGCGAGATGTTGCTGTAATTGGCATTGGACAAACCAAAATTGACGAACACTGGAACAAATCATTACGCGAGTTAGCCGGGGATGCCGCATTATCAGCGATGATTGACGCAGGTGTGTCAGAGGTCGACAGCGTATATGTCGGTAATATGCTTTCTGATATCTCAAACCTTCAGGCGCATCTCGGAAGCCAGGTAGCAGACTGGATTGGCCAACGCTTCGCTGACGCGGTAAAAATTGAATCGGCTTGCAGTTCGGGCAGTGCTGCTTTCAGGGCAGGTTACCTGGCGGTAGCATCGGGTGAGATCGATTGTGCTCTGATCGTTGGTGTTGAAAAAATGACCGATTCGCCCGGAGCAGAAATTACCACCGGATTGGCAACAGCAGCAGATGCAGATTGGGAAGTTGATCATGGATTGTCGTTTGTTGCGTTGAACGCATTGATCATGAAGCGCTATTTATATGAATATGGTTGGGAAGCGCGTGACTTTGCTGAATTTACAATAAATGCGCACGAGAACGCAATGTATAACCCCTATGCTCGCTTTCATATGCCGATTACAGAAAGCAGCTTCAGTAAGTCACCGATGATTTGTGATCCGATCAATTTGTTGGATGCATCACCGATTGGTGATGGTGCAGCCGCCGCCATCCTGGTAAATGCAGATATGGTGCCAGCAAATTTGCCCAGGATCATTGTGGCTGGATCGGCAGCTGCAACAGATTCCCTTGCAGTTCACAGCCGGAAAGCGCCGTTGTGGCTTTGGGCTGCTGAACAGTCAACGCAAAAGGCGTACGTCCAGGCAGGAATTGGCCCGGAACAGATTAGCGTCTTTGAATATCACGATGCTTTCACAATCATGGCAGCGCTATCACTGGAAGCTGCGGGATTTGCTGAGCCAGGACGTGGGCCATCACTGGCAAAGGAAGGGGTGATCAAGGTCGGGGGAAAGATCCCGGTAGCGACCTTTGGGGGATTGAAAGCACGCGGCCACCCTGTCGGCGCTACGGGCTTGTATCAAATCGCTGAAGTGATTTTGCAATTACGCGGGGAAGCCGGACAGACACAGGTCCCCGATCCAGAATTTGGCATGGCTCAGAATATCGGCGGAAGCGGATCCAATATTGTCACACATATTTTTCAACGGCTTGATTAATTAATCAAAACCCGCGGTCGGGCTTTTGCTTTACAATAAACGCACGCAAGTAGAATTTGTTTGCTTGTCCTGGCAGAGGAGGTTTCTATGTTTGAGTTCCATGTGTCGCGTATAAGCAGGGATATCTACAATTTTGACCAATCGCTGTTTAAATTTGATGGGAATGTTATCCTTGCTAATTTTTTAGCTGCTCGTGAATTTGCTCAAAAGATTAATCGAAAGAAAAATCTGGTTAATTTTCCAGAACAGGCTATCAAAGCCGGGGAAATTAACGCCTTGGGACTAATTGACGAAATCCTTCACCTGGTTGTTCACCTGTATCGGCAGAAAATCAATCCCCGGGTGATGGTTGAGGCTTATGCCGAAATCGAAACGAGGATCAAAAGCCACACTTTGGACTCAACCATCAGCCGTTTTACAGAAGAATTTCCGCCGTTGAGCGTGTATCGCGGGGAGATGATTGTTGATGCTTACCTGCGCGCAAGCACTGCTGGAACCTCAAACAAAATATTATCATTAGAAGAATTGCTCATGCTGTGGGTCACCAATCAAAACCCGGCAACAGAGCGCTTCACCGAATTGTTTGCGGATACGAATTTGATGAGCACCACTGCTTACAGGCAAGTTCTATCGGATATTTCTGATTATTTTAAAAACCAACCCAGTTTTGGTCCTGACAACCAGGATTTAATCACCATGCTGCGCAGCCCAGCTGTCGCTGAGCCTAATTCTTTATCTGGCCAGTTGGAATACATTCGCCGAAAGTGGGGCTATTTGATCGGCGATTATCTATACCGGTTGTTGAGCTCCATTGACCTGATCAAAGAGGAAACAAAGCTCATTTTTGCTGGTCCTGGCCCGACGCAGATTGTTCAATTTGATGCTTTTCAAAAAGAAGAGGAAAACTTCAGCCCTGATAGCGATTGGATGCCCCACACCGTGATGATTGCAAAAAATTCATATGTGTGGCTTTATCAACTATCGCAGACATACCAGCGAGAGATAAAACGGCTGGACCAAATCCCTGACGAAGAACTGGACAAACTGGCAACCTGGGGCTTCAACGGATTGTGGTTAATTGGATTGTGGGAGCGCAGTGAGGCCTCAAAACGGATCAAACAATTGTGCGGTAATCCCGAAGCGGTCGCATCTGCATATTCATTGAAGAATTATCGCATTGCCGAAGCCCTGGGCGGGGAACAGGCTTACCAAAATCTGCGAGATCGAGCCTGGCGCCGTGGGATCCGGCTAGCAAGCGATATGGTTCCAAACCACATGGGGATTGATTCCGATTGGGTGATTGACCATCCCGATTGGTTCATCTCGTTGCCTTACAGCCCCTATCCTGCATATTCTTTCTCAGGTCCAGATCTGAGCCCAGTTGGGCATGTGGGAATATATCTTGAAGATCACTATTATGACCGAACTGATGCAGCCGTCGTATTCATGCGAGTTAACAATCAGACGGGTGAAACACGCTATGTCTACCACGGGAATGATGGCACCAGCATGCCCTGGAATGACACTGCGCAATTGGATTACCTCAACGCCGAAGTGCGTGAGTCCGTGATCCAGACGATTTTGCATGTGGCAAGAAAATTCTCAATAATTCGTTTTGATGCTGCCATGACCCTGGCAAAGAAGCATTATCAGCGGTTGTGGTTTCCCCAACAAGGCTCGGGTGGCGCAATTCCAAGCCGAGCAGAACACAGCTTGTCCAGAGCAGAATTTGATAATGTATTTCCAAAAGAATTTTGGAGAGAAGTTGTCGACCGGGTTGCAGAAGAAGTGCCTGATACGCTCTTGCTCGCAGAAGCTTTCTGGCTTATGGAAGGATATTTCGTGCGCACGCTGGGTATGCATCGAGTGTATAACAGCGCCTTTATGAACATGCTGCGCAATGAAGAAAACTCAAAATATCGCCAGGTGGTCAAAAACACTCTGGAGTTCGATCCAGATATCCTCAAGCGGTATGTGAATTTTATGAATAATCCTGACGAAAAAACCGCGGTAGAGCAGTTTGGCAAAGGTGATAAATATTTTGGAATTTGCACACTGATGGTCACCATGCCCGGGTTACCGATGTTTGGCCATGGTCAGATTGAGGGGTATGAAGAAAAATATGGCATGGAATATTTCCGTCCGTACTGGGATGAAGAACCTGACCTGTACCTGGTTGACCGCCATCAACGGGAAATCTTTCCGCTATTAGAGCAGCGTGGTTTATTTTCGGGAATCGAACATTTCCTTCTTTATGATTTCTATACTGGTACCCACCAGGTAAATGAAGATGTGTTTGCCTATTCTAATGGCAGCGGAGAATCGCGTGCATTGGTGATCTATAACAACAAATTCAGTTCGACACAAGGCTGGATTCACACTTCTGCAGGTTTTCTCAATAAAAAGAAGGGTCGTATTGAAAGCAGGTTGCTGCATGAGGGGCTCAATCTTTCTTCCGAACCGGGTCGGTTCATCATCTTTAAAGATAATGCGTCAAGCCTGGAATATATCCGGCAAAGCGATGAGATCAGGCAATCGGGCCTTTATTTTGAGCTAAATGCGTATGAACACCACGTTTTCACCGAATTTCGAGAAGTTGAAGACAATGTTTACGGTCAATTTGCGCAATTAACTAAATATTTGAACGGGGGAGGTGTCCCCAGCATTGAGGAGGCGTTGCAAGAATTGATGCTCTCACCGATCCTCAACCCATTCAAAGCGCTGGTAAATAGCGAGCATCTGCAAGCCTTGTATCAAGCCCGCCTGCAATCAAAACATTCAAAGCTTGATGCAGCGATGTTGCGGGAACATGAGGAAAAATTCCTTCAATTTCTAACTTCGATCACTCAACACGTGAACGGGTACGGGCAGTTAAAATCAATCGTTCGAGAAAATCAGCGCGGATTGGATGCGATCCTCAAAATGAATTTCTTTGAGGTCCACTTCCCATTCCCCGGCTCGAAAAAATACGAGCAGTCTATTAAATTTATTAAAAAGGATATTGAGCAAAAACCTGTTACCTGGTTTACGTTAATTTTGTGGAACGACCTGAGATTATTAGGCCAGGTTGTCACCGCAGACGAGGGATTTGCAGACATCAGCCGCAGCTGGTTGGAGGAATGGGGTCTGATCAGGGTTGTGAGGACTGTGTTAGCGCAATTAGGTACGAACAATGAAGAATCTTTTCGAGCAGAAACGATATTAAGACTACTGATCCAACATCAAAATTGGGTGTTTTCTCTTCCTGAGAACACGGGATACAGTTTGGTTGAAACCTGGTTTACTGAAGAGGAAATCAGAGCATTTCTAAATGTGAATCGATACCGGGATATATTGTGGTTCAATCAAGAAGCCTTTGATGAGATGATGTGGTGGATGATGACGATCGCTCTCATCCGGCTCAGTTCAGATCCGACCATCAATTTTGCCGAGCTGGTTGAACGATTGGTTGATGCTTATGAGCTTATTGAAAAGGTTCTTAAGGCTGAAAAAACCTCAGAATATCAGGTAGAGAAGCTGCTTGAAGGGTTGAAATAGGAAACATTTTCCTCTGAGAAATCTTGAATGCGTTGGTAGCGTTCAGCAAAGACGGTATCTCCGCGCAATCCGGTGCGTTCATCTTTTACTTTTTTCAAGCACGCCATCGATTTTGCTTTTAATTTGCTGCCGGTGACTTTTTCAGTTAACCAAACGGCTTGGGCTGCATAGGCGATATTATTTTGGGGTTCGATGCGGTGGAAATGCTCAAAGAACCATCCGCAGGAGGTAAAAATGCGCTGTCGTTCGAATTGGGCAGCCAATAACATGCCTATCTTGATCATGACATTGTCGGTTAGTGGTTCCTGAATATATCGATCGAGCAATTCAGACAGTGAAAGCTGACCTAAAAAAACAGCAATATACGCGTTTCGAAGTTCCCAAACCTGTGATGTGTACGCACGCATGAAGGTATCGTATTCATGATCGACATCCTGAGCGATTTTTTCCAGGCTCAAGCGAAGGACAGTTTTCCAATTAGCACCTGGGGTACAATCACATTCTCCTATCCAGCGTGTAACACCGTGCATGCAGCTCCAGGAGGTAAACTCGACCAGGTCGACGAATAAATCGGGTGAGTTATCTCGCAGCCAAAGCCCGGGATAGGTTATCTTTATGTTCTGCGTGTGCAGGGCGCCATTCAGCAGGTGAGACAAGAATTTATCCCTGAAGGCTTTGTGGTGGCCGTAGACCTCACCATCAGAGGCAATCAGTGCCATCTGGTCGGTCGTGCCCTTGGTTGCTTGAAACGACGGTAATACCATTTCACGCACAAAAGCATCGGCGTTTCGCGTAGTATCAGAGACGAAGCTGACAGATGTGCTTAAATCTCTGTGGTAAAGGAACACGTTGATGGGTTTCCTGTTCCCGGGTAGCCTGACGAGGTAAGGCTGTTGCGTGGAATAGCCTTCAGGCAAACGGACTTGCCAGGGCGCAAGAATGGTAAAGTTGATATTATGATCCGCAAGTAAGGTGAGGGTTTCCAGATCTACGGCTGTTTCAGGAAGCCACATCCCGCAAGGCGGATGGCCGAATCTGTGCTCGAAATCAGCAATTCCCCACTGGATTTGAGTAACTTTGTCGCGCTTGTTAGCCAGGGGCATGATGACATGGTTATAGGGTTGCGCCAAACCATTGCCAACGCCATTCGCTTCAAACATCATTCTTTCTTGAGCGATAATCGCCTGATAAGTGTCTGGATCGTAAGATTGCATCCAATTGAATAACGTTGGCCCAATGTTGAAACTGATCTTTTCAAAGTTTCTCAACGCTGCGTTAGGTTGATAGCATTCCGCATGGATGCGCTCGTTCCAATTCCGAAATGGTTCTGCGCCAATTTCATCAGGGATCAGCCCGGACAGGGGGTCTTCCCTTGGGGGTTGGTAGAAATGACCATGAATACAGACTGATTTTAATCCCATCGTGGAACGGCTCGCTTTCTTTTCAAAATAAACTTCCACCAATTCTTTCGAAAGTTCTTCCCTTCAAGATAGCCTAACCGCTGGTTCATCCGAGCGGGGATCAGACTGAACATCCTTGGCAATACATCTAAAGCTGTTGTTCGGTTTGAGGCAAGGTAGTCCATCCAAAAGACAGAGGTTGGGAAGTTTGGGATGATGATTTCAAGAATTTCTGTTAACCAATTTAATAACACAGGCGGCACATCAACAAATTGACGCTTTACGCCAATTTTCTCTGAAATGATCGAGCAAATTTCTTTAAAGCTCAGATACTCTGGTCCACCGATCTCAATTATCTCATTTGCCAATTGGGGCATATCAATAGCCCAAATCAGGGCGTTAACAAGATCGTCTACCCATATAGGCTGTAAAAGCATTGAGCCATGATCGGGCAACGGCACAAAAAAAGGGGAAATTTTTAGAAGAAAAGCCAATCCATTGCTGAAGTGATCCCTGTCGCCATAAGCAATTGCTGAACGAAAAATGGTATACGGAAAGTTGGCATTTTTAATCGCTTGTTCAGCCCTACCCTTGGCTTTTAGTACCGGATAGGCTGAGGCGGAATCGGCGCTGAGATGACTCAGGTAAATAAAACGGTCAATTTTTGCTTGTGCAGCCGCCTGGACGAGCATTTCTGTTCCCTGGACGTCAACCGGAGTCAACTCTGCTTTCCTCCCCAGGGCTTCGGCACTTGCCAGGTGGTAGATGATATCAACGCCTTTCATTGCAGCGCGCAATCCTTTAGCGTCTGAGAAACTGGAAATTGCGACATCCAGGGGAACACCCGTGGGAAAATTCGGAGACGCTTTCGAAGGCCTGATTAAAAGTTTGATCGGATAACCGAGATTAGAAAGTTGGTGAATTAGCACATTGCCAATGAAACCGGTACCACCAGTAACCATAATCATAACAGTGGAATTATAGCAGAAAATATTAATTGAGTTGGCACAACCCTTGCACAGTATTTGAATGATAAAAGGATCTGCAACCAGGCAAATAATGACACAAAAAATGATAAAAATCGGTTTCTCTTATTTTCCATTCAAAGATTTTCTGCTTGAGCACCAGCTTGATCTCTGGTTTCCTGCGATGCAAAAATGGAATGCATCGCATGTGATTTTCACTGGAAATTTTGATATTGCAATTACTGAAGATGTGTTCCGCAAGGCTCAAGAATTTGGTTTGGAACCCATTGTTCATTACAACGCGGTCTTGCCCTCGGCGCGAAAGTTCAATGATGCGGCGTTCATTCTCGATCTTTACAGGAAGTGGGGAGTAACCCATGTAATTTTTGGCGACCAGCCAAACACCAAGCATGGCTGGCTGCTACCAGGGCAGCAGGATGAAACCCTGGTGGACCAATTTCTTGACCGGTTTATTCCCCTGGCAAATCATGTTTTAAAGATCGGTTTAACTCCAATAATGGCACCATTAATGCCCGGAGGTGAATTTTGGGATTGTGCCTTTATGGAACTTGCTCTTGATGGATTGAAACAGCGCAAAATGACCGAATTGCTCGATGACTTGGTGCTTTCAAGCAATGGATTTACTTTTAACAAACCACTTTCCTGGGGCGAGGGAGGGCCAGAACGTTGGCCAGGTTCGAAACCGTATTACACTCCGGATGGGCAGCAAAATTCGCTCGGTTTCCATAATTTTGAGTGGGTACAGGCAATCAGCCAGCGAGCAATCGGTAAAAAACTGCCTGTGATTATCCTTGACGCCGGAAATCCCGGCCCTGACTTCAATTTTGAACAGGGTAAGATTTTCGAGGACACCCTGCGGAAAATTCTTCAGGCTTGTCAATATGTTGATTATCCTGACGAAAACCGGGAAAATGGGTTGCCCACTCTCAATGAATCAGTTCTGGCTTGTAATTTTCGGTTGGAGACATTGAAAAAGATATTTGGAGAGCCATTTTCTATAGAAGTTCTTGATCAGATTTTTTCGCAAACCCAATCAAAAATAAACCAATCAAAAACCTTAACGGGAAAAGAAAAACACTTTGATCACTATTTACTATTGCCATCCTATGCTTCTGGTGTGTCTGATAGCGTGCTGAATAAAGTCAGGCCGCTGATAAAAAAGTTCAAACCAACGGTGGGTTTTTCACTCGAAGAAGCGTTGAACGCAGTAAAAGTAAGCGTCTTTCCTGATTCACATGTGTTTACTGATGAGCAAATCAACAGGCTCAGAAATGCTGGATGCGAAGTTGAAATACTTCCACAATCAGGAATAGAAATTGCAACCTTATCACATGATTAATTAGTTGAGAGAGGATCACATGGAAGAGAAAACAAATCCGACTTCAATCAAACAAACACCTATTAATGCGCCTAAACCCAAAATCATAGTGGTTGGTCTGGGCGGGGGTGGTTGTAATGCTGTCAATCGCATGATTGAATTTGGCGTTAAAGGTGTCGAATTCATCGCCTGCAATACCGATCAACAAGCTCTTGAAAACTCTTTGGCGGACAAAAGGATCCAGCTGGGGCCAAAATGTACTCGAGGATTGGGCGCGGGTGGTTTTCCGTCAATAGGAGAAAAGGCAGCTGAAGAAAGTGTGCAGGTTCTGGCCAATGCCCTTGAAGGGGCTGATATGGTGTTTCTAACAGCGGGCATGGGTGGGGGAACAGGCTCTGGCGCAATTCCTGTGGTTGCCAGGATTTCACAAACGATTGGCGCGGTGACCATTGCCATTGTGACAACGCCATTCTCATTTGAAATGGGACGACGTCAGAAAAATGCTGCTATTGCCTTGCAGAAATTGAGACAATACACCAATACAATGATCACCGTTTCAAATGACCGCTTGCTGGAAGTTGCCCCGCCAGATATACCCCTCGAAACAGCTTTTAAACTGGCGGACGATGTCCTCAGACAGGGAGTTAATGGTATCAGTGAATTAATGACAGAAACGGGAATGATCAATGTTGACTTCGCGCATATAAAACGGGTCATGGCGCTGGGAGGCGGCGCCTTAATGGCAATCGGCACCGGAGAGGGCGACGATAAAGCCTTTCAGGCATTGCAAAAAGCCTTGCATCACCCCATGCTGGATGAGATCAGGCTTGATGAGGCTGCTGGGATTATCGCCAATTTTAGCGGTGGGAACGATTTAACCTTCTCTGAGGTTGCTGAAACGCTGGCTCATTTGCAGCAAGAGTCGGGCAACCAGGCCGAGATCATCCCAGGGGTTATCAATGATCCTAATCTACACAATCGTGCGCAGGTGATTCTCATCGTTACTGGCTTAGGCGCGTTGCCTATTGAAAAAGTCATTCCCGGGTCAGAAAAAATTTTAGCTGAGTTGGCAGCTTCAGAAAAGGCACGCCTACCCGAGCAAAGGAATACACTCGAACCTGTAAAACAAGATTATTCCCAGCAACAGGACAGCCCAGAAGCATCCTATTCTTTCGTGGAGCCCCACCCAACAATGATGTCTTCAGATTTGGATGTACCAGCTTTTCTCAGAAAAAGGATTAAAGGTTAACCATGGACGAGCTCACACTTGAAAGACTATGTCAACAAGTATATCGACAGTTTCCAGTAGTTACGGGAAAAAGGCCAATTGTATCAAAGCAGGGCGGTGATCGTTACCTGTTGGTGTTCTCAACCACCGGGAAGACACCCGACGGACAGTCCTTTCAACAAAATATTCGCGTTGTCGCCAATCAATCTGGTCAAATTATCAAATCGACTATGAGCAAATAGGAAAAAGCCATGACTTTTTTCAGAGTTGTTCAACAAGTCGAAAACAGGTTTTGGAAGACAGTCATTCCATTATTAAGTCATGAAGGAAAGATAATGAGAGTAATACGGACAACAAAACAAGCGGCCCATGGTCAGGGACGAAACATTGGTTTTCTAATATTTATTTGGGCTGCAATTGGATTCGTTTCCGGCATGTTAATTGGAAGAATCCTATTGATTTTTCATTTGTTGTAATTTGACACGTATTTGGCAAACCCAACAACACGTGCTGGAAACTTACCAGCACTCTCTTTATTAATTCAACCTTAATCAAATTATATTAAATAATCGAATCTTACTTAGCCCTGTCCTGCAAATTAGCTCATAAATCTAAATCTGCAAGGACATTTTCGACATCTGCTTCTGTAACAATCGCAGGAACATCTTGATGCAGCGTCCAATGCTCGTGTAAAACAATGTGACCCTTTGACGGGATCATTTCCAGTGGGCCGAGCGCCTCGAGTTCAAGCATCTCTTCGTTGGTGAAAACCTCGAAATTCGTGCCCATATCTGGGTACAAGCCGTCAAGAACGAGTGGCACTTTTTTAATGAAAAGATACCCCTGGTTGAAATATGCGCCCCAGCCTGGTGATGTGAATATCCCAAGCTTTTGGGGTGTTTTTTGATCAGTATCCTGCCTTAACAGGACATATTTCTTTCCTAAGGTAAAACGTTGGTCTGTCAAATCTGTATATGGCCAGATTGACAGGGTGGAAGTGGGCACAAGGAACTCAGGATGAGGGCCTCTTGGTGGTAAGGGTAAAATCGCTACACCACCCGGCGCCATGACAGAAATTGTCCAGGGTGCGGTATCGATTGCCCATAGATTGTGATTAATTAAACGATGAACCAGGTAAACGTCAGGTTTGTCAGGCGCCAGGGTAATTTCAATTTGTTTTTGAATGCCTGTAGAAGTTTCAGGTCTCTGTGTCACAACCAGGCCATTTTCAATTTCCTGGATTAAAACGGGTTCACGGTCAGGGTAATAGGTGCGGGGTAGTGCTTCAGGGGCGTGCCAGAGCCGATGCCCTCCAAAGATCAGCCATTGATTTCCTATAGTCTTGCCGATTTGATCAGGATATTCTTTAAAAACATTAAATTCATTGATGAAGCTAAAGCGGATGATCCTGGGACCGACATCGCCAGTGAGCAACAATTCGACTTTTCCATTGCAAAGGCGATAACAATTATCCCAACCACCATATGGCACTTTTTCTAGCATTGATTACTCCTCGTTTTCGGAATTTAATAAAATAATCTTGCCTACACGATTATAACCCCTTTTAATTCCTAATCAATTTCAGTAATTCTAAAGATGCGCATCAATGATTCACTTCGCGATTCAAAATAGCAGCTCATATCAAAGCGAAAAGCCCGCTGCAACGGGCTTTCCTGGATTCCCTACAATACTAGTGGTGTAAGAGAACTCTGTGAACGGTTCATTCACATGTCCATAGTGTACAGCATTCCTTTCTAAGTGTCAAGGAAACTGTTATGAAATTAAATTTGATTAATTTATTGGCTGTTTCGCATAGCTAAAGCTCCTAGAAAACTTTGCAGAGAATACATGTCTGTATTTAATATCATTAGAAATGATTGATCGAAGAGACTGTTAATAATCGTAAATATGACTTGTTCATAAACCTATTCCATGATAGAATAGCATTATGAAAAGACCCGTTCCTGATGAAGTGATCCTGGGATTGATCAAGGCAAAACCAACTCACGGTTATGAGTTGCTGGAGTCTTTTCGATCCAGACAGCAATTAGGTCGCATCTGGACGTTGAGTACCAGCCAGCTTTACGCTGTCCTTAAACGATTGGAGCAAGCAGGGGCAATTATCGGGAGAAAAATTGTCTCATCCAATGCGCCGCCTCGGATTGAATATGAAGTTACACCATCAGGAGAAACTCAATTATTCTCCTGGCTATACGCTGATGACCCTTCGCCAAGCATTCATCGCATCAGGGTGTTGTTTTTAAGTCGTATTTACATCGCGAATTTACTGGGAGTATCGCATAGAAAAATAATTGATGCTCAGATAATTGCCTGTGAGTCTCAAAAAGCCAAACTGATTTCCCGTTCGCCTGACGAAATTTCAGACATTGAAAAATTAACGATTAATTATGTCGTCAACCAGCTGGATGCTGCGGTTCGCTGGTTAAAAGAAAGCAATTTTTATCTGAGGATCATCGATTATACACGATTTTGAAAGGATAATGACTTGAAAAACAATCAATTACGAATATTTTTCACCATCGGATTGATCAGTATTTTGCTGATCGGTTGTGCTGGAGGCATACAGAACGATCCATCGTTACCGGTGGTAAACGATGTGGAAGAAATTCAACCATCCCAGACTGAAACCAAAGAGGATGATAGTCCAGTTGAAGAAGTGAGTCTCGCCACTGAAATGGATGCGGCACCAGCAAAGTTCTCAATAAAAGCGGATCCTGGCCTTCAAGAAGTTATTGCAGGACTCTATGGAAGTTATTTTGAAGGCGAAGTCCCGCTTTATGTTGACGAAAATCCTGATTTAATCGCAACCGGGGCAAGTGCAACCCGAGAGGGCAGACCGCAAGTTCAGCCGACGTTTTTACCAGATGCAGTGTTAATTTCAGAAACTGACAACATTGATGTGAACAATTTTATCAGCTTTGCCATTTCTCCTGATGGGCAGCAAGTATTAATTGACATGGGTGCTCTGCCGGAAACCATTTCTCTGATAGACCAGGCTGGAAACCAGGTTGAGATTCAACAGCCAATTCGACGGGTGATCTCAGCTTATGGTCCTGCATCTGCCATAGTTTACTCAGTCAATGGTTGGGATCGACTGGTTTCTGCAGCTTATTTAGGTGCACGAGACTCACACGGTGCTGCTGCCATGGAGCGCATCGACCCGCGTTTCCCTGATCTTGTTGGTGACGCCTATTTCTCGCAACAGGAATTTAATCTTGAGCAGGCTGCTACGTTAGAGCCAGATTTGATTATCGGGTCTTTTCGCTCTGCCTGGATTGATACCGTTAAGGAATTAGGTGTTCCACTTTTTATGGTCGAGGCAGAAACCCCCCAGCAATTAAGAGACGCAGTTCTGATGACCGGACAGCTCTTTGGGCCAAACAGCCAGGCACAAGCCCAGGCCTGGGTTGACTACTATGATTGGGTTATCGAAAACATCCAGGGTCAGCTTACCGGAATTCTTCCAGATGAAAAACCCAGTGTTCTGTTTACTGGGACCGAAGCTTCACGAGTTGTCAGCGGCGACATGTACCAGACGAATATGATTAATGCAGCAGGTGGTATTTCTGCTAGTGCTGAATTGTCGGGTTATTGGAATAATATCAACATTGAGCAGGTCGCTGTTTGGAATCCGGAGCTGATTATTGTTCCTCCTTATGGCGGTGCCAGCGTTGAAGCGATTACTGAAAGCCCGGAATGGCAAATTATTGATGCTGTGATGCAGGGTCAGGTCTTTCTAATGCCAAAACTGGTGGTTCCCTGGGATACGCCAGCACCGGATTCTGTGTTGGGAATCGTCTGGATGGCGGAACTCATTCACCCTGACCGCGTGGAACTCAGTTGTGCGGTTGAGACCGAATTCTTCTATAATACCTTTTATTCCTATGGGATTTCCAAAGGTGAAATTACTGCCATCTGTACCCATGAATAAAAAGAAAATCCGGTTGTCAGAATCGACAATCGGTGGGTTGATCTTGCTCTTACCGGTGGCGTTGGTTATAGTTTCTTTGGCCATGGGTCGGTATCGAATCGGGACGTTGGATGTGGTCAAGACTTTACTTTCGCCAATATTTCCAACCCTTGCAGAAGGGATGCCAGAGATCGCCCAAAGGCTTGTGCTGCAGATTCGCGTACCGCGCACTCTTGCTGCTATTTTAATCGGCGCAAGTTTTGGAGCAACAGGAACCGCCCTTCAAGCTGTTTTCAAAAACCCTCTGGTTGATTCAAACATCCTGGGAGTGACATCTGGAGCTGGATTTGGGGCAGCTACTGCCATACTTTTAAGGGGCAGCTCCTGGCAAGTTCAGTTATCCGCCTTCCTGTTTGGGCTTGTGGCTGTATCTCTTGCATTTTTTGGAAGTCGTTTGTATAAAGCCACCCCGCTTCTAGTATTGACATTAATGGGCATCCTCGTGGGCTCATTGTTTAATTCACTGACGTCTTTATTGAAATATGCCGCAGACCCCTTAGATACATTGCCAGCTATCACCTTCTGGCTGTTGGGAAGTTTGACGAGTATTACCTGGCGGAACATCCCTGCGCTGGCTATTATAACCCTGACAGGATTGGTTTTCTTTTGGTTGGTCCGTTGGCGATTGAACATCATCTCTTTAGGTGATGACGAAGCGAAATCATTAGGCGTCAACCCGGTCCACATGAAAATGATGGTTATCCTGGCAGCCACGTTGATGACTGCGGCGGCTGTGGCTGTCAGCGGTGTGATTGGCTGGGTGGGCTTGGTGATACCCCATGCAGGCAGAATGCTTGTTGGCCCTGACCACAAGCGGTTAATCCCAGCATCAATTGGGCTTGGGGCGGCGTTCTTAATTTTGATCGATAATATCGCACGTACATTGCTTCCCGGTGAAATTCCATTAGGTGTCTTGACCGGCCTGGTTGGTGTGCCGCTGTTGATTGTGTTATTAAGGCGGGGCAGAGAAGGGTGGTGATGTCGATCATGCTAACTGCGCAAAATCTCAGTTTTGCCTACCAGCCAGAGAAAACCATTCTGCACGATGTCAATTTGAGTGTGCAGACAGGTGAAGTGCTGTACATTTTGGGGCCCAATGGCGTTGGAAAAACGACCTTGCTTCACATCCTGGCAGGGCTACTGACGCCAGACACCGGACAGGTGTTTCTTGCTGATGAACACCTCGAAGCCTATTCTGCAGCAGAACGGGCAAAACTCATTGGGCTGATTCCGCAGTTGCACACACCGGTTTTTGCTTATACAATTAAGGAAATGGTAATCATGGGGCGTGCACCGCATCTAGGATGGTTGAGTGCACCTTCAAAAGCAGACGCTGCTATTGTTGATGAGGCGTTGGAGCAGGTTGGCTTGTATGAATTGCGCGATCGTGCGTTTACCAGCCTTAGCGGAGGTGAACGTCAGCTCGCCTTGATTGCGCGCGGTTTGGCTCAAAAATGCAGTCTGCTGTTGATGGACGAACCTACAGCACATCTTGATTTAAGCAATCAGCATCGGATATTGGAGATCATCAACCAGTTGAGCGATCAGGGCTTATCATTTATCATCTCCTCACATTCTCCCAATGATGCCCTGGCTTATGCAGACAATGTCGTTTTATTAAGCGGCGGCTGGGTTACTGAGTACGGTCCATCAAAACAGGTATTAACAGAATCAAACATTTCTTCTGTTTATGGAATTAAGACTGAAGTGATTTTTGATTGGTTGGAGGGTAAAGCTGTGCCTAAAGCGGTTGTTCCACGTCGACCATTACGACTTTCGCCAGATTCACTCCAGGAACCGGGCAGCCCTCTGAACCGGATTTATGAGCAAAGCCAGGCTGTGCCCCAATTGCTCCTGGTTACCGGATTAAGCGGTGCTGGGAAGACAACCTGGTGTCTTCAATTATCGCAGAGTGCCAAAGAAATGGGGCTGTCTTTGGCTGGCATTCTTTCGCCTGGTATCTACGAAGGCAAACAGAAAATTGGCATTGGAGCAAAAGAATTGTTAAACTGCGAGGAGCGGCAGTTGGCAAGGCTGCGTGAAGATGAAGACGCAGAATTAGCCACGCCACGCTGGGTATTTGATGCTGAGGTTCTAGAATGGGCCAACAAAAAACTGGCCAGCTTTCCGGTTACCGACTTGTTAATTATTGATGAATTGGGCCCGCTGGAATTCCTCAGGGGGGAAGGCCTGACTCAAGGTTTAAGCCGCATCGATGCGGGTAACTACCGGTTGGCTTGTGTGGTCATTCGCTCTTCTCTGCTGCCTAAAGCGCTTCAACGCTGGCCAAATGCCCTGGTCGTAGAGGGTGGCGGTTCGATTATTGAGTGATTTACTGTCTTAAGCAAAGGGTCATGATATGGTCTACGATCATGTGAAAATCTTCAATGACCTCCATGCTATCTGAGGGAATCACCAGGGGATAGTCAACCAGGCCTTTGAGCTGACCTCCTTCAAAACCTGTCAAACCAACGGAGGTACCACCAAATTTCCTGGCTGTTTTGACGGCTTCTAATATATTGGGTGAATTTCCACTGCCGCTGATGGCAATCAGCACATCACCGGGCTGCATCAAATTCATCAATGGTTCTGCAAACACGCGATCGTAACCTTCGTCATTGGCATATGCGGTTAATGAGGGGATATTGTCTCCTAATCCAATCACTCGCATGCGCTTCTTATCGGGCTTGCGGGTGTTTTTACCAAAATCACATACCATGTGCGCTGCAGTAGCCCAACTACCACCGTTGCCGCAAATGAAAATGGTCGCTTGATTCTCTCTGGCTTGCTGGATTAATTCTGTGATCTCTGCCAGCTTTTCCACAGGGAATTTTTCAATGACTTCGGTTAAAGCAGAAAGGTAGTTTTTGATTGTTATCAAATTTTCAGACATTTTATATAATTCCTTTAAGTTGCTGTTGATATTCATGGTGTCGCCGTAACACATCTGCTTGGGTTGCAATACCGGTTGTTCCCAGTTGCTGCACAGTAATCGACCCTACTAAATTGCCAATATAAGCCGCCTCCCAGCTTGCGGCACCGGCGCACATTGACAGTCCAATTCCAGCCAAGACAGAATCACCTGCGCCAACAATATCAATTGGACCTTTAACCTGATAACCAGGGAAATGAAAGAACTGGTCATTGTCCATGCCACAGACACCTTGATCGCCAAGCGTGATGAACACTGGTCTACGTTGAACCTCCCACAGGATGCGAGAACAATCCTCTGCAGCCACAATCAAATCAGCAGCAAAATTTTCAGGGTTTCTGCCCGTTAATTCCGCTGCAGCATTTGTTGCTTCATGAATGTTCATTTTCAAAGACACATTTTGGTATGCAGCCCCAAAGTGCCTGGAATCAACCATGATTATGCTGTCAAGGTTTTTACCCGCAAGCTCTGAGAGGGTTTGTCGCAGCGCCGGTGACATCACGCCAAATCCATCCTGTTTGATTTGCTCAACAACCAGAATTCCCTTATACGAATGTGTGGCTTGTTGAACTAAGTCAACCAGCGTGGCATTCAAGCTATCCGGGTTGGGTGACCGGTTGACAATATCGATTCGATTGAGTTCAACATGCTCTCCATCCAATTCTTTCATCATGGGTTTAGTGTAGGTTGGAGTGAAGCGGTCCATCGTTTCGATCAGATGGGTAGTGTCGGCACCTCTCTCAGCCAGGGCGTTTCTTAATGTATACCCATTTCCATCATAGCCAATATACCCAATGGCGGCATGTTGAGCGCCCAAAGCCGACAGGTTGTTGTTCACCACGCCCGCAGCACCAGGCTGCCCCCTAAGGTCGACAGCCTGAAAGGCTTCTTTATGCGTTTCAATGGAAAACTCTGATAAGGATCGATCCATTTTAATGTAAAGGTCAAGGAAAAAATCGCCTAATACAGACACCCTCGTTTGCGAAAAATTTTCTAATATCTGATCAAGCCGCCTGGTTTCCATCATCATTACTCCTATTGACTCGCTTTTTCGATGATTAAGCGGTGCAAATTTGGCACTGTCGCCCGATGTTGACCACGAATATAAAATGATTCGCCGCCATCCGCCACAGTACGGACCAAAACCGTTTTATACGGACGGAAGTAATAGGCAGCGTTGGTTTTAGGCGCTTCGCTGTGAACATCGTCGCCCAAATCAACCAGGTCGAAGACGGCAGAAGTGAAGTGCCGAATGGGCTGATTTTCTTGATTTGCCACATTACGCGCCATTGAGAGGGCTTTCAGGTACACTTCAGGTCCCATAACAGCAGTACCAATATTAAGCACAACCCCACCTTCAAGGTTCTGGACAAAATAAGTCAGAGTGAGGAAGTCCCGATAACTGCTCTCTCCAGTGGCGGAACCATCAAAATTTGGATGTTCGTGCACAATATCCTGCCCAATACCGACATGAACGGTAATTGGTATCCCATATTGGTACCCTGCGGCAAACAAACTGGATTCGCGGTAGGGAAATTCAATCGGATTTTCATAGATCATCTTTCCGACTGCTTCTCCGAGACCGTAGCCATTTTCCTGTGCATAGCGTGCGGCGTCGTTGACTCTGCCAGTTTCCTTCCACAATCCAAACTGTCCTTCCTGGATATAACGAGCGACCGATTCGGTTGATTCTCCGACCATGGCGAATTCCATGTCATGAATGGCGCTGGCGCCATTGGTGCCAATTAGAGTGATGTAACCTTTTTTCATCAGGTCGATCAAAAAACGGTTCACGCCGCTTCGGATGACGTGTGCACCCATCATGAGCATGACAGTTGCACCGCGTTCTTTGGCTTTGATGATCCGTTCAGCTAGAATTTCTAAATTATCATCTTGAAATTCTGGGATTGGGTCGGTCAAACAGAGAAAACCATCTCGATGCAAATCATTGACTCGTTCACTGAGAGGTTTCAAGATCAATCGGTTGCGATCAAAAGTTGGATAGGGCATATTGTTAATCCAGTGGCATTAAGTAATCCCAAAGTTGGGAAAAAGGCTTGAAATCCGGCATAATCACATCTGCACCGGAAGCAATCAGACGGTCACGTTTCCATTCATCCACACCTGAACGGTTGGCTTCATCCGTTGCCAGACCGATGGCGATACCTCCAGCCGTTTTAGTATCTTCAATTTCAACATATCCATCGCCAAATGCGATCAGTTCAGGTCCGTTAAGGTGATTTTCATGAATGATCTTTTGAATGACCATTCGCTTAGAAAAAGATTCGTAATTATCCTGAGCTCCGTATATACCTTGAAAAAAGTGATCGACTCCCAGCAGATTTGCTTCATCAAATACATATTTTTCATCGGTACCTGAAGCCAGAAAACACACGACACCATTCTGTGTGACTTGCTTTAAGGCATTCAACGTGCCAGGCACCATCAAGTCATCGGGTTGGATCTTCCCCTCCCGTAAACCATCCAATCGGTGAATAATGCGATCCATCAACAGGTCATGATAGCGTTGCTTATAAGCCAGAGGGTCTTCAGGGGTACCTCCGCGCAGCTCTACTTCTTCAGCCAGGCGAATCATCTGATAAATGGTCTGTTTGCCTGTTGTTTTTGCCACATAGGCACGAACGACCTGTTCAATCTCTTCGAGATTTTCATGGCGGGGTGTAGATAGCAGAATTTCAACCATCATCGGGATCATGATTTGTTGCCAGCCTTCACGGATCAGTGAGATGGTGCCATCAAAGTCAAACAGGGCAAATTTGATGGTTCCTTGTGGGATTCCTGGGGTAATAATCTCAATACTGTTTTGATTTAGCAATTTTGTTATATTTTCCATAATTGATGTTGATTCACTAAAAAATAAAGGAGAGCTGTTAGGCTCTCCAATGTCTCATAGGATTGCCAATTACTTGACGATTTCGGAGACCCGACCGGTTTCTTTGTGCTGGATGATAAATTTGTGTTTTCCGTCGGGCATAATTTCGTCTTTGATCAGGATGTGTTCGTCGTCATAATCTTTTGTGGTTTTGACTTTTTCATGCTTGCCTCCACGCCAGTCTTCAATTTCCACAGGTTCCCATCTGCCGGTTTCACCTGATTTGTAAATCGCGTCGAGGATGCAGTTGATCACGTAACCGTCATAAAAATCTTCAACAGGCTTGCGTTTTTCATCGATTGCATCAAACATATCGTTGAACATTTCAATATATCCCAAGCCATCCTCCTCATTTCCAACAGGGAACAGCCAGCCGATCTCAGCTTCAGATTTTTCTGAAACATAACCTTCAGTACCTGCTGTGGTGAAGATTTCAAAGCCAGTGCGGAGCCAGTGATTCAACCAGATGGTGCCCTCGGTTCCGGAAATTTCGTCACGCAGATCCATGCCACCGCGGAAGGTCCAGTTGGATTCAATTTGAGCAATAGCCCCGTTTTCGAAGCGCACCAGACCGATTGAGAAATCTTCAGCAGCAATTGGATGTACCATGGTGTCAAGGTGGCCCATCGCCTCAACCGGGCGTATGTCCTTGCCAATAAAACTACGGCAGATTTCTGCGCAATGACAACCCATATCCACCAGTGCTCCACCTCCAGCCAGTTCTTTGTCGAAGAACCAGGGTGCATGCGGACCTGGGTGGGTTTCACGGGAGCGTGCCCATAAAACGCGTCCTAAAGCTCCTTTGCGGACAAAATCAAGCGCTTTTAGCGTCTTGGGGGTATAGACTAAATCTTCCAAGTATCCATGGAAAACACCCGCCTTTTCAACGGCGTCCAAAATTTCTCTGGCTTCTTTTCCAGTCCGTGCCAGAGGTTTTGTACACAGTACCGCTTTTCCAGCTTCAGCTGCTTTGATAATCGCTTCTTTATGCTGATGGTTGGGGAGGGCAACGATGACCACATCGGTTTCAGGATCGTTGATGGCTTCATCCATGTTGCCAGTCCACCGAGGGATGTTGTAGGTTTCAGCAAAGGTTTTCGCGTTTTCTGGCGTGCGATTAAAAACGATAGAAACAACGTCTTTTGAGCGACTTCTTTGGATGGTTTTTGTGTAAAACATCCCGATAAATCCAGCGCCTAACATACAAATTTTATGCATAATTCTCCTTTCGGCACTTGAAATGAAAGCGGACATTTATGAACGCAATCCTTTTTCGCGCCCATAAATGATGAGGATAACAACCAGCAATGAACCATAAATAATTTGCTGTAACGCCTGTGGAAGTTGCATGGTGGTCAACAGGCTGGAGATGAGCTGAATGACGATGGCCCCGGCAATTGTGCCTATGTACGACCCTTTACCACCTGACATTTGTGTGCCGCCGATTGCGACTGCGATAATTGAAGGGAACAGGTACTGGTTGCCCAGGTTGGGTCCTGCATTTTGGGTGTAACCGACCAGTAAGAAGCCTGAGAATGCTGCCATAGCGCCCGCCAGCACATACGTAAAGATCACCATTCGGTTGACTTTTACTCCAGACAGCCTTGCTGCAGTGCGGTTAACACCGATTGCAAACAACTGTTTCCCATAGCGTGTTCGCTCCAACAAGAGAGTCATCAAGATACCGATAATAATCCAGATGAAGATCATACCTGGAATACCCCAGATCAGGTCACGCGCGATCAATTGGGTCATAATTGGTGCTACTTTGCCATCATAGTAGCCTTTCGTCCATAAAATCAACGCGCCTTGCACTACACCTGACATGACCAGTGTCATCACAAAGGGTGATATTTTCAGGTAGGTGACTCCCAGGCCGTTGAGCAAGCCAATAACAGCCCCGATTAAAATCACCAGCAACAATACAGGCAGGATCAAACTATTCTGCCCGTTGATAATCATATAGGTTAACAAGGCACCTACGGTAACTATTGGCGCAGCAGAAAGGTCAATTCCTTCTCCGCCAGAGATGATAACCAGCGTTTGCCCTGCGCCAATGATGGCAATGAAAGACGCCAGGCGCAAGATATTCAGAACCTGTCGAACAGCACCCTGGAAAGTGCTGTAACCAGCGGGAAGCAATCCGCTTAATAGAAACAACACGACGGCAATGAGCATTGCAATTAGCGGGGGAGAAATCTTGATTGATTTTTTTATGCTTTTATTGCTGTTATTTGACACTTCAGATTCGTTCATTTTATTTTTTCCTGCGCAGCAAATTGATGAAACCTGGAGCAGCCAGGGCAAATAAGATCACCAGGGCATTGATCAGTGTGACAGCCCAAGAATCTACTTTGGCAATAGAAATGATTCTTCGGATGTTTCCTAAAACAATACCTCCAAAAATGGCACCAAGCAATGACCCTGAACCACCGCTGAAGGAGACGCCTCCGATAATTGCGCCTGTGATTGAGGGAAGCATCATGTCTGCACCACTTCCGGAGAATCCCGATCCAGTCAGAAGACTGTAAGAAATAGCACCCAATGACGCCAGGAAGCCCGAAAGAATATAGGTAGAGATCTTCATCCAGGTAACGGGCACGCCGGTAGTATATGCTGCTTTTGGATTACCGCCAACAGCATAAAGAAAACAGCCATATTTCCGAAGTCTGAAAAATTCCCAAATCAGTAAAAAGACAATCAGGATGATCAGTGATATCGGAATACCCAAATAATGCGTATTACGATAATAATTTGTGTATTCCCTGGGAATCGCACCGCCAGGTGAGGGGAGGAGTAATAATGCCAGACCAGCATAGATGTAACTGGTGGCAAAGGTGACGATGACGGGTTGCAGACCTAAATAAACGGTTAGAATACCATTAAGAAATCCCGCAGCTAAGCCGAAACCAATGACCAATGCAACAATCGCCAGGTTATGCCACGGCTCATCAGTGCTTGTCACATGTAAAGCAAGAATTACATTGCCAACGGAGACTATCGATCCATTGGAAAGATCTAACCCTCCGCCAATTAACACCAGCGCTTGTCCCATGGTTAGTAGCAAAACTGGCAGCCAGGTGCGGAAATTGCTGTTAGTTAATCGTCCGATGGTGCCTGATTCAAATACATTGGTTTGCAGAGAAAAGAAAAGAACTGTCGAAACGACCAGTAAAATGAATGGAACGCCGATCGCATGTTTTTTATTAAATGCCCTTAAACGGTTGAAAATATTTTTGTTCTTCTTTTCAGGCATGTACGTATTCCTCATTGTTGCTCACCGTCTCATGAGCGCCCATACTGGCTGCAATCAGATTCTCTTCAGTCAAAAACTCGTCGAATAGATCAGCTTTGATGCTCCCATCCTGCATTACCAGCACCCGGGGACATAGATCAAGGAGTTCCTGATCATCAGAGCTATAAAACAGGATTGTTGTCCCTGATCGAGTTAATTCGTTCAATAGTTGATAAAATTCTGCTTTTGTTCCCACATCGACGCCTTTTGTCGGGTCATCCAACAGTAGAAAGCTTGGGTTACGTAGAAGCCATTTGCCAATAACCACTTTTTGAGCGTTTCCACCTGAGAGATTGGTGATTGGCGACTCAAGCGAATCCATTACCAGGTTAAGCTGCTGGCCCGCTTTTTTAGCATCATTTTTCGCCTGGTTGAGATTTAACAAAGGTTTAGCATATTTACGCCAGTTTGGGAGGTGGAAATTCTCCAGGATGGAGCGGATCATTAATAACCCTTCCGTGGCGCGATCTCCAGGAATAAAAGCGACATTTTCACCCATGGCGTCTTTTGGATGCTTGAAGTTGATTGTTTTGTTAAATAATAAGATTTGGCCTGTATAGGGTTCATTTCCAAAGAGGGTATGTAGCAAAGCACTCTGTCCTTGACCGCGCAGCCCGCCGACGCCGACCAGCTCACCCTGTTTGATCGAAAAACTAACGTTTTTTAGTTTTGCATTTTCAACATTCTCAACAACCAAAGCTGTACCAGACTGGCTGAGATCAACAAAAGCAGCACTATCTTTCTCAAATATTTCTTCGCTTCCAACCATCATTTTTACAATTGCTTTTTCGTTGGTTGTAGAAATGAGGGCATCCCCAACGGTCCGTCCGTTTCTTAAAACAACCGCGCGATCTGCAATCCGAAAGATTTCATCCATACGGTGCGAGATAAAGACCAGGGCTTTCTTATCCTGTTTGAGCTGTTTAATAACATTAAATAAGCAGTTGACCTGATTGCTGTCTAAACTGGCGGTTGCTTCATCAAATATGATCAGCTTTGGATCGCGGCTGACTGCTTTTAATATTTCAACGATTTGCTTCTCATCAGGCGGCAGGGTGCTCACAGTCGCTTCAGGATGCAGGCTGGCTTGAAACGTGTTTTCAAACAGAGCTAATAGCTTGTTCGTGGCTGTGTGCATTGATTGATTATCAATAAAGCCAGCTTTTGTCAGGGGTTCATTGGCAAGCCAGATGTTCTGAGCGACGGTCAGAGAGGGTACCAGGCTCAGGTCTTGATAAACAGCCATAACACCAGCTTTTTGGGCCGCCATGGGGTTTGAAAACTTCACCTGTTGATCAAAATAGTTAATTTGACCATAATCCTGATCTAAAACTCCGGTAATGATTTTTGCCAGAGTACTTTTCCCGCTACCGTTTGATCCAACTAAAGCCAATACTTCGCCTTCCCTGACTTCAATAGATCCGTCGATTAGCGCCCTTACGCCGCCAAATCGTTTTTTAATTTCTATTGTTTTTAAACAAAGATTTTCCATTGATAAACCATCTGTTTGGTATGTGGACATAGCCTGATACAGGCTATGGAAAATGAGTCTGATTAATGATTAATAATCATACACAATAGATAAAGAGGCTCTCTGACTTTTCAGAGAGCCTCTTTCAAGTTTTATTCTTATTTGAAGAAGGCTTCTAAAACCTCATCGCGGGTCATGATGCCATCCAGTAAATAGGAATCCGGATATAAACCAGAGGCAACATACTCTGCATATACCTCATCAAAGTTTTCAGTGGTTACAACAATCGGAATGTCGATGACGACGGTGGTGCCATACTGGCCGCCAAGCACTGAGTCACCCAACTTATTGCCTAACAGCATTTCGACAGCAATCCGCAGTGCGGTGGCATTAACACCAGGCGCATTTGCCACAGCGATCGTCTTGTATTCGGGGTCTTTCTCTAACATCGCAGCCCAAAGCTGGAGGAACTTCACGCGAGCTTCTCCAACACCCAGTGGATATGGATCCGGGTTGGCAGCAATCACAGCTTCAAGGGCACCGATAGCCATGCCGTCCTGAGTCCAATAGGCATCCAGGTTCGGATAAGCAGCCAGGAAGTCTGACATGACCTGCTGACCGGTGGCCTCATCCCAAGAGCCTGACTCGCTGGCCAGAACATTAATGCCGGGATAATCCGCAAAGACATCGGCAACGGCGCTCATGCGGAGGTTGTTGGCGGGGTGACCAATGAAACCTTCAATCTGGACAACATCGCCCTCGACCAGGTTTTCAGCCAACCAGGCAGCGCTGATGCGGGCAAATTCGTACTGGTTGTGACCAACATTGATGACGCCTTTAGCTTCGATTTCCTGGTCAATTGAGAAGACCAGGATGCCCATCTCAACAGCTTCCTCAAGGATCTGGTTGAGGGCAACCGCGTCGCCAGGGTTAACCAGCAAGGCATCCACGCCAGCGTTGATCAGATTTTCGATTTGTTCGATCTGTCCAGCAACGTCGGTATCAAAGTTCTCAATAACCAGGTCTTTGGTCAGACCCAGAGCTTTGTATTCTTCGTTGATGGTGATCAGGTTGTCGATCATCTGGGTGCGATATTCGCTGCTGATGAAGGGGTTTGAAATGCCAATGGTGAAGGGGGCACCTGTCTCTGCGGGTGCTTCAACAGCGGGTTCCTCGACAGCAGGTGTCTCTGGCTCCTCAACGGCTTTCGGAGCGCAAGCTGCCAGCATACCGACCATAATGACCAGAAGGACGAGGATTGATAGTGTTTTTGTTAGTTTCTTCATTCTGTCTCCTAAAGATAGTTTTTATTATTTTTTACATTACAACAATATTATATTGAGTTAAATCAAATTTTCTGCCAATCACCTCCTTTGAAGAAAAAGGTTAAGTCTCCAATTACCTTAATCTTATCACAGGACAATACTTTAGCATAATAAAATTAAATTGTACCATAAAGTATATGAGTTGTTAAGAAATGGTAATGTTTGAGCAATTCCGTTAGATTTAATTGGGTGAATTACTGATGATCGAAACATTAAGTCCCAATATTGATCCGCTTTCCAGATTTTGCGGACTGATAACAGGCCATCAGTGCTTCTAGTGCTTTATAACCCTCAATTCCGGGTATGGGAACATCGGTACCCTCCTCAAGCGCATTTACGAAAGCGTCGATAATGCCCGATTTAACCTGCTCAATATTGGTTGATTTTTTACCAAGGCGAAAGTAAGTGCCGGTATCAGGGTTTTTCTGAACAATCAGAGGGAATTCAGGGTCTGCATAAATTTCTACAACGCCTTTTTCTCCATAAACTGAGGTTCGGTTTAATTCAACCTGGTAGGTCCAGCTTGTGATGACGGAACCCAGCGCGCCTTTCGCTGTCTGCATGGTGCAGATTGCGTTGTCTTCAACAGTGATGGGCGTGCCATCAGGAAAGGCCTTTGCTAATGTATCTATCGTGGCGGAAGCTGATGTGTAATCATCATCGAGAAGAAAACGCATTAAATCCAATTTGTGTACCGCCAAATCGCCTAAAACACCCATCCCGGCGCTCTCGCTTCTGAAGAACCAGGTGTTTTTTCCATCAATTGCCCAATACTCGCAGCCCGGGTGTCCAAAAATGGTTGTGAAAGATAAGATTTTTCCCAACTCGCCTGATTGAATTATTTCTTTTGCTTTGACATGGGCTGGTTCAAGACGCTGGTTTTGAGCAATCATCAACTGTTTCCCGCTTGCTTTCGCAGCATCCAGCATTTTTCGAGCATCAGACAGAGATGTCGCCATTGGTTTTTCACACAGCACATGTTTGCCTGCCTGGAGGGCGGCAATGGACATCTCTGCATGAGTTGTGTTGGTCGCTGCGACGATAACCGCATCAATGCCGGGATCAAGGAGCATTTGCCGGTAATCAAAATATGCTTTGCAGTCATATTCAAGAGCCATTTCTTTGGCGCGCGCTTCGACGACATCACAAATTGCCGCTATCCTGGCAAGGGGATTTGATTTTATTTCAGGCAGGTGGCGTACTCGAACAATTTTTCCCGCGCCAATAATTCCGATGTTAATCGCCATATTTTCTCCTTTTTTAAATAAGTATTACTTGCTTCCATGTTCTAATATTGGCCCACCATGACCTGATTTGTGGTGGATTAAAGATGATATCTCGTAAAAAGGAAATTGCAAAATTGATCCCTTCCTCTCGTTAAGCAAGGGGGTCTTCTTATTCAATGCTGATTACACCATCATACCCCACAAGGCTCAAATTGCGAATAATATCCTTCCAGCGCAGTGTTTCGTCGCCGGTTAGCAGTCGATGGCTGCGAAGAATGCCTGGGTCAGCATGGAAGGTTCCAGAATATCCACCGCGTCCAATTTCAATCACATGGATGGCTCGCTGTTTTCAAGATTAAAGGGAAAACGTGATCCGATTCCTGCAATCCAACATTGTTGCGACATGCTCGGGTCAATGGTCCAGAAGTTGGTCGTTAACGAGCTGACTGATTGCCTGCTGGCCTGGTAGGCACGTGCAAGTTCAATATCCGAATGTAGAAGATCGCTCGGGTTGATTTTTAGAACCTTCATCGTGGTTTGAAGATCAATCCGAATTTGCTGTTACAGGGGGATAGAGAGATTTTCACTAGCGGCTTTATGCCTGAGCTCCTGGCGGTGTGTTGCAGGGCACTCAACTCTTAAACTTCAATATATCAAAATAACTGATATGTACGTACATATAAAATAATAATCAACAGATTAAACCCTGTCAATGAAAATATCGCGATTCTTTTATGTAAATATACGGACAAATTTGAACACAAGGAGACACCGGGATGAAATTAAACAAAGATGGACGGTTCCAATCGATGGCAACTGTAAATGGCGGCAAATCTGCTCAGTATTGATTATAATTTACAGGCTAAACGATGTCATGTAACAAAAGAGGATCAGGAGAATCCAAAGTGTCAGATTTAATCCTTGGAATAGAAATTGGTGGTACCAAACTCCAGCTGTCCTTAGGCACTCCCGAAGGCGAGATTATTGCGAGCACCAAAGGATTTGTTGATGTCAGCACGGGCAGCATTGGGATTCGCCAATGGCTATTGGAACAAATTCCAAATTTCATCAACTCTTCAGGTTACTCAATCTCTCGGATCGCTGCAATCGGATGTGGATTTGGCGGTCCGATCGATCGAAGCCGCGGCAGGGTCTTGAAGTCTGTTCAGATTGCAGGCTGGAAAGACTTCCCTTTGAAAGATTGGTTTGAAGATGCCTTTAAACTCCCAACATGGGTTGAAAATGATTCCAACGCAGCAACCTGGGGTGAATATTGCCGTGGATTTGGTGTTGGCTGCCAGCATTTTTTCTACACAAACATCGGGAGCGGAGTTGGCGGCGGTTTTGTATTAAACGGGTCTTTGTTTGATCGTCAGGGATTTGGCGCTGGTGAATTTGGGCATACCTATGTTCCTAATCTGTTCAATCAACGGCTGAGCGAACCGGTGAAAATCGAAAATACTTGTTCCGGATGGGCCATTGAACAACGTCTGCGACAAACTGGCTATGTTCCAGCATCATCACTCCTACATAAGCTTGCAGATGGTAATGTTGCACAGATTTCCACAAGCGATCTCGGTGAAGCCGCCCAACAGGGGGACGCTTTTGCTCTTGCTGAAATTGACCTTGTCGCCCACGTTCTTGGTATCGGGTTGGCAAATGTGCTCTGTTTGACCAATGTTGAGCGCATAGCGATTGGGGGCGGCGTCTCTAACCTGGGTGAGCTTTTAATTGATCGTGTGCGTAAGTACACTGATCGGTATATCTTTGTCATCAGCGAGGGGAGATACCAGATACAACGCAGCTTTCTTGGAGAACCAATTGTGGTCGTTGGCGCAATTTTATTGGCGAGTAAATTGTTGTAGAGCTTTAAATTCGCTTATCAGGAATAAATTCCCGCAACTTTCGCATAGTTATACATCTCCACGATGTTTTCCGAAGGGACATCTGATTGCAGGTGATTGCATGGGGCCATGATATACCCACCACCGAATGCAAGATCGCGAATGCATCGATCGACATCTCTACGCACATCATCAAGCGTGCCGGGTAGGGCGTGGGAGATATCCACTCCGCCCAGAAAGCTGATCGAGTCGCCGTAATTACGCTTAATCAGCGCTGGGTCCATCCCGGAGACAGGTTCAAGCGGGTGTAAAACGTCAATACCCATTTCGATAAAATCAGGCACCAGCTTTCCAATTGCCCCATCTGAATGCAGCATGATTTTAATGTCAGGACGAATTTCACGAATTGCTTTAACGATCTTCTCAACGCAAGGTCGAATCATCTTCCGGAATAATTTTGGTGAAAAAACCAGGTTGTCATTAGCCGCGTAATCGTCACCGGGGAGTTCGATCATATGCATCACGCCTCCAGCAGCTTCTAAATAATTGCTTGTCAGGCTGCAGATGGTTTCGGTGACCCGGTCAAGCAGCGCAATCGCGAAATCGGGTTGGGTCAGCATGTCGATCATAAAATTTTCCATTCCACGCAGGTCACAAGCCATCTGGTAGGGCCCATGTGAGACCACCATGCGCCCGACAATGAAGTAACCACTGTCTGCTATGGCTTTTGCCCTTTCAGGAACTCCCCGGGTCCATTTGGGATCATTAACATCCGGCCAATGAACCTTGTTATGAATATCCGAAATTGAGGTCGAATTTTTCAGCAAGCCATCGGTTGCCGAATAATAGGGATAGGTTTGCCGCCAGGGCTGCCCAAAATCATCATAGATATAATCACCGTCAGGATGGGTTGGGCTGCTTGGGGACGCTCCAGGCCAAATATAGCGGGTATCTGTGCCCAGTTCAGCCAAAATACGATCATCCATGTAATTGATGGTGTGACCTTCACGAAACGGTATGGTAGGCTCACCGAGATGGAATTTTTCCAGCAAGGACATGTACAGGGCATCTACAATGCCATATGAGCCGCCCCAAAGCGCCAGGGGCACTCTATCGGGGACCTGGTGCGTCAAACTTTTTTCTACGCGGTCAAAAGGTAACATCAAAAACCTCTTTCCTTTTCTATTTAGTAATCATCAATCAAAAATAAACAATAATTATCAGTAGCTATCAAGTGATCGGTTTTCTCGTTGTATAATGTGTCCAAATGAAGACCCTTTTGGCTTCATTTAGTATAATATAATTGATCGATAAGGTCATTGGCAAATTGAAATTTTGCTTTTTAGAATTTAATAATTATGTTTGAAAATTATTTTGCTGCACACAAATCATAGAAAACATCAGAAAGGACCAGTGATATGGCTAAGAAATTTAAAGTGGGAGTTATCGGGGTCGGATTTATCGGCCCAGCACATATGGAGAGCATTCGCAGACTTGGATTTGAAGTAGTAGCGGTTGCGGAGGCAACCCAGGAGCTGGCAGAGCAGTCAGCAGAACGGTTGTTGGTTCCAAAAGCCTACGGTGATTGGAAGGACCTAATTGCTGACCCTGAGATCGATGTTGTTCACATCGCATCACCAAATTTTTTACATTTTACACATGCCAAAGCTGCCCTTGAGGCAGGCAAGCATGTGGTTTGTGAAAAACCTCTGGCAATGGCCTCTGCTGAATCGGGTGAGTTGGTTCGGCTGGCTGGCGAGAAGAAATTGGTAAATGCTGTCAACTTTAACATCCGTTTTTATCCCCTTGTGCAAGATGCCAAAGCACGCATTGAAGCTGGTGAAATCGGCGATAAACTGTACATTATCCATGGCAGCTATTTACAGGACTGGCTTTTATTAGATACGGATTGGAATTGGCGACTTGAGCCTGAATTCGGTGGCGAGTTGCGTGCAGTGGCGGATATTGGATCACATTGGATGGACCTGGTCACATTTGTTACAGGCGCACGCATTGAATCCGTCTTTGCGGATTTTAAAACCTTCGTTCCCATCCGAAAAAAACCAAAAAAGAAGATCGATACCTTTGGCGGTAAATTAGAAGTGGATATGGATTTTGAAGAGAAGCCCATTTTCACTGAAGATTACGCGGCAGTTCTGTTCAAATTTGATAATGGCGTCCGCGGTGTAATGACAGTCTCCCAGGTCTCAAGTGGGCGTAAAAACCGCCTGCTTTTTGAAATCAATGGCTCAAAATCCTCATTGATCTGGGATTCTGAAGTTCCTAACCAGTTGGTGATCGGGCACAGGCCGGAACCCAACCAATTGCTAATCAAAGACCCATCCCTGATGACTCAGGCAGCACAATGGTCAGCTTCATACCCTGGAGGGCATCCAGAGGGATTCCCGGACACCTTTAAACAATTGCAAACAGCAGTTTATCGTTATATTTCTGGCGGCGATTTTGACAGAAAACCCGATTTTCCCACCTTCTTAGATGGGCACAACATACTTGTGGTAAACGATGCCATTTTGCGCAGTGCAAAAGAAAACCGTTGGGTAGATGTTGAATATTAAAGAATACTATTAAACTGGAGGATACTGATATGAAACTTGGATTGTTAACGGCAGCGTTTCCCGGGAAAAGCTTGAGCGAGGTTGCAGAATGGGCCAGCCAAAACGGTTTCCAAATGTTGGAGCTTGCATGCTGGCCTTTAGGCAAGGCCACACGACGTTACGCTGGAGTCACCACGCTTGATGTAGCCGGATTTGGACAGAAAGAGGCTGACGAAGCTCGTGAAATTATGAAGAAATTTGGGCTCGAGATTTCTTCCTTAGGGTACTATCCCAATCCGCTTCACCCGGACACAGATCATCAAAAAGTGGTGATTGATCATCTCTTGAAAGTGATTGACGCTGCAGCATTGGTTATGGACCATCCCATCGTGGGCACCTTCGTGGGCAAAGACAAAGATAAAACCATTGAAGCCAATTTCGAAACGTTTAAACACATTTGGCCTGAAATTGTTCACTATGCCGGAGATAAAGGCGTTAAAATCGCTATTGAAAACTGCCCGATGATCTTTTCTAATGACGAATGGCCAGGTGGAAACAATCTTGCCTCAACGCCTGCCATCTGGCGTGAGATGTTCTCGATTATTCCGGATGAAAATTTTGGAATTAACCTTGATCCTTCTCACCTCGTGTGGTTAATGATCGATCCCCTTCGGGTCATACGCGAATTCTCTGATCGTATTTTCCACGTCCATGCTAAAGACCTGGAGATTGATCTGGAAGGACTGTATGAGAATGGCACGCAGTCCTTGGGGATGGGCTGGCAGATTCCCCGGCTGCCCGGTCTTGGCCAGATTGATTGGGGCGGCTTTATCAGCCAGCTTTACCGATTTGGCTACGATTATGTCATCTCTATTGAACATGAAGACAGGCAGTTTGAAGGCACAGAAGAACTTGTCAAACGCGGCTTCTTAATCTCACGTGACATCCTTAAGCCGTATTTGCATTAATTAAGCCTCTGCCTCATCCCCGCTCCGAATAAGGGGGATGAGGCAGATTCCTTGCATGTCATTGGTCTATTGTTGGTTGTTTAAATTATTGAACCTGGAGTGTGATACATGAATGTTTTTGTGGGGTGCGACATCGGGGGTACCAATATCCAGGCGGGACTGGTAGATATTGAAACAGGCTCTGTGTTAACTTCTAATTCGATCCCAACCCTTTCTCGCCAGGGTCCGGAAGAAGTTTTGAAACGGATGGCAAAATTAATCTCCGACTTGGTGGTCGATTACCACATTGATCAGAAGGATATCGGAGGTTTGGGTATCAGCGCTCCGGGGGTGATCGATCTTGATACCAATACAACGCTTTTTTTACCAAATCTCTACACAGGATGGCGCAACATCCCGGTAGGGGAACGCATGAAGTCGTATTTGGGTCTAAACGTCGCCATGTTAAACGACGTGCGAGCGATTACTTTTGGCGAATGGGCTTTTGGAGCTGGAAAAGGGGTTGATTCGATGGCGTGCTTTGCCATTGGCACCGGAGTGGGCGGAGGGCTGGTTGTGAACAATCAGCTTGTGTTGGGCTTTGGCGGTACAGCCGGAGAATTGGGTCATCAAACCGTTGACCTGAACGGCCCCCGCTGTGGCTGCGGAAATCATGGTTGCATTGAAGTATTTGCCTCCGGTCCAGCCATCGCCGCTGAAGCCGGCCGAGGCATTCGCCAGGGATGGTCAACAATAATTATGGAACTCATTGAAAATGACCTCAACAAATTAACCCCTGAAGTCGTTGCTAAAGCTGCGAACATAGGTGATGAATTTGCTCTGGAAGTGTGGAACCGGGCAGGGACTTATCTGGGTATTGGTATTGCTAATATACTGACCTGTGTGGGAGTCAAACGGGTTGTGATTGGCGGTGGGGTTGGAAAAGCCGGCGACCTGCTGTTGAATCCAATCAAGAAAGTCCTTAAAGAACGCGTCCACCTGATGCCGCTCGAGAAGGTGGAGCTTGTACTGGCCAAACTTGGGAATGATGCCGGAACGATTGGCATGGCTGCCTGGATTGCCCGTCAACAAGGCTTCGATATTTGAGCATGCAAACTCAGACGGATCAATATTTGTTCTTTCGATCAAATCAGAACGATTGAGAAAATCCCGAATTTGAAGACCACTTTGATGTCAAAGTCTCTGGCGATAAATATTGCATCGGGTTAAATCAGTCAAAAACAGGGCGCTCATTTTGCTGGTTGCATCCCCAGGTAGAATCAATCATCCAGTTTCTCAGTTAATTTCAATTTAATACTGCCTGATTCAACCTTCGTTCTTCGATCTCTGCTGCTTTTATTTTCTTGCCAGAGGGAGCAATCGTCTGAGAACTCCTTTCTGACAAAGGTGCTATCCTATTAAGTGGCTGTCTCACCGCCTTTCCTATTCGCTTCGCTCATGGCAATTCTGCTATTGCTCAGACACTGCTGGGTGGTTTGGGTGTGACAAAAATATTTAGCCTGGTGTCTAAACCCAAAATGACAACTATATCATTTTGATTTTTGCTTGCAAAATGATCAAAAATTAGTCATAATCATGAGAAGATATCATTTAATTAATGTGTTTCAAGTCCATGACTAAGGAATCTAAAAGGACTTAACCATGAAGTCTTTAAAAATCCTCATTATTTTCCTCTCAATTATGAGTTTGCTTGGCTCAGCTCGACCAGCACAGGCGGCCAATAACCAATCGATCGTGGTCCAGCTGGATATTGACGGTGTAATCAACCCGTTTTCTTCTCGTTATCTCAAGCGAGGCCTGGACCTGGCGCAACGCTCCGGGGCGGAGCTTGTGTTGGTCACACTGGATACCCCTGGTGGACTGGAATCTTCTATGCGTGAAATGGTGCAGGCCATTCTAGACTCCACGGTACCGGTGGTCATGTATGTCACGCCAGCAGGCGCACGCGCAACCTCAGCCGGTCTGTTTATCTTGCTTGCAAGTGATGTCGCGGCTATGACACCGGCGTCGCATGTCGGTGCTGCAACACCGGTTGCGATGAGCAGTGAAATGGACGAGATGATGAGTGAAAAATCGATTAGCGATGCTTCTGCTCTTGTTCGTGGGTTGGCAGAAAGTCGTGGGCGTAATGTAGAATGGGCTGAATCGGCTGTCAGAGAAAGTTTGTCTTTAACAGCTCGCGAAGCGGTTGATGAAAATGTGATTGAAATCCTTGCCAATGATATCGATGATTTGCTGGAACAATTAGATGGCATGATCGTGCGTGGGGAGAAATTGGACCTGTCCGCCACGATCGTTCAGAAAGAGGGCATGAATTGGATCGAACGATTTTATCATGTGATCACTGAACCGAATATTGCCTATTTATTGTTATCGTTAGGTACCCTGTTCTTGCTGGTTGAACTATCTGATCCAGGATTAAGTGTTGCAGGCATTGGCGCTGTATTGTCCTTTATCATCGGTTTCATGGCTCTGGGCAGTTTGCCAGTCAACTGGGCTGCAGTTGGCTTGCTGGTGATTTCTGTGATTCTGTTTGTTGTAGCATTATTAACAGACACCGAAGTCGTGGTCACAATTGTTGGGCTAATCCCCTTCATATTGGGATCGCTGCTGCTGTTCAGGCCGTTCCGTCCCGAATCCCCTATTATCCCGGAGGTTCGTGTGAATATATGGTTGATCATATTTATGGCATTGTTTATTGTCTTTTTTAGCTTGATCATTTTACGGGCGATCTTGACTGCGTTGAAACGTAAGCCACAAATGGGTGCACAGCGTTTTGTGGGCGAAAAAGCAATTACGCTGACTGATTTGTCCCCCGATGGAAAGGTGAAGATTCAGCATCAAAATTGGAGTGCCACCAGTATTGGCGGCAATGTCCAAAAAGGACAGGAAGTCCTTGTTGTTTCTGTATCCGGTGTCCGCTTGATGGTGTCGCCAGTTGATGAAAGTGGATAATTTAAGAGAATTGTTTGAACTGGTAAAAGGAGAAGGTTAAATGGAATACTTTATTTTTGGCTTAATTGCATTTTTGGTGGTGATATTGCTTGCTATCTCAGTGCGCATTGTTCCCGAATATCAACGTCTGGTCGTTTTTCGGGTGGGCCGGTCTATTGGTGCAAAAGGTCCAGGTTTGATTTTTGTCATTCCCTTTGTGGACCGTGCGATCTCCATGGACCTGCGCGAAGGATTCTTTGATGTTCCTCCCCAGACCTGTATCACAGCAGATAATGCCTCGGTTAATATCGACTTTCTGGTATATGAAAAGGTGATTGACCCGGAGCTGAGTGTTCTGGAAGTTGAAGATTTCACCGGGGCTGCGCGCGGGCTGGCGGTTACGACTTTGCGCGCTGTCGTTGGTGCGATGGATCTGGATGACGTGCTTTCCAAACGCGATGAAATCAACCAGATTTTGCATGATAAACTGGACGAAGTGACAGATCGTTGGGGCGTACGCATCATGGCTGTTGAAATCCGTGAGGTGGTACCACCGCGGGCAATTGAAGAAGCCATGACCCGCCAGATGGCTGCAGAGCGTAACCGACGAGCCATGGTAGCTGAGGCAGATGGTAAACGTGAGGCTGCAGTTATGATTGCCACTGGCGATAAGCAAGCCGCCATCCTGGAGGCAGAGGGTCTGCGCGAGGCGACGGTTCTCGAGGCAGAAGGCCGTCGGCAGGCAGCCATTCTTGAAGCTGAAGGTTACTCCTTGGCTCTGGATAAGATCTTTGCCGTTGCTAAAACCGTTGACAGCAAAACCCTGACCTTGCAGTACCTCGAAGCGCTGAAAAATTTAGGTGAAGGCGCCTCAACCAAATTTATCATCCCCACAGAATTGCTGAATTTAGCGAAACCCTTGAGCGAGTATGCCAAAGGTGCCCACCAGGAGTAGATTTTAAAAAACACTCAAAATTGTTTCAAGGAGGGCTGCCTTATAAATAGGTGAAATAGCCCCATATCAATAGAAAAGAAGCTTTCATTTTAGACAGCTTCTTTTCTGCTTATTTAAAAAGGACAAATCTTTCGACTTATCCGATTATTAGCCATAAGCTTCATCGTATTCTTTCAACAGTTTTTCTGTTCCGCTCACACCAAAGCGGGTCACACCAATTTCAATCACCTCGAGGGCATCTTTTAATCGGCGAACGCCCTGGGCAGCCTTAACCTGTACCGCTTCGCTGACAGATTGCCGCATCAGTTTTAAGATATCCAACGTGTAGCCAACGGTTTCCCCATATTCATTTACGTAAGGTGATGATGCAAACCCGGTACTGGTTTTTACAAAATGACCTCCTGCTGCTTCAATTATCTGGCAGGCTTTTACGATCAGCCCCATATCCGGATAATAACCGGTTTCTAGGATCACTTTTACAGTTCGTCCTTGGGATGCTTCCACTACTGCGGCAATGTCTTCCTGAACAAAAAGATAATCGCCGCTGAACAATGCTCCCAGATTCAGCACCATATCGATTTCTTCGGCACCTTCATCAATCGCCTGTCGCGTGGCGAAGACTTTAGTATCAGTGGTATCATAGCCCATGGGAAAGCAGATCACTGGATTGACCTTCACTCCGCTGCCAGAAAGAATTTTTGCAGCCAGTTTCGTGTAACAGGGCTTGATGGTTACTGCTGCAACCTGTTCATGGATGGCCAATTCACACCCGAGAATCGTTTCAGCCTGGGTGATTCCGGGTTTAAGCAACGAATGATCGATCATTTTTGATAGTTCAAGCCTGGTTAGGGGAGGTAAAGTCATAAAATTTTGCCTTTCCGCAATGTGCAAGTGTTTTGATGGTTAGTTAATTTTAGAACATTTCATATCTTATCTTAATTTTGGAATTAATGATATAAATTGGTAAATCTTGTTATTAAAGGATAAAGATATGCTGCCTTTAGATCGTCAAAATCAGGTGCTGCAATGGCTTCACCAGACGGGATTCCTCACCAACTATGAAATCGCAAAGCGGTTTAATGTATCACAAATGACCGTTTGGCGTGATATCCGCGCCCTGGAAGAGCAAGGATTGGTCAGACGAATTCACGGTGGACTCTCGTTGCCGGATTGGAAATTAGGCGACGAACAAATTTTAGACAGTACCGTTCACGGCGACAACATTTTCAGATTTCCTGCAGGGTTGAGCGACCCACGGCGCCTGGCATTGGGAAAATATGTCGCCATGGAAATAATCAAACAAGGAGACAATCTGATACTCGAGGGCGGATCGACTGTAGCTTGCATAATCCCATATTTAGAAGCCCCGGAGGTCACGGCAATCACTAACGGTTTGTTCACGTTAACTTTGGCGCAAATGTACAACACGGTTCAAACACTTTTATGCTGCGGGGGGGTACTGAATCAGCCAAATGCGATTTTTATCGGTCCTCAAGCTGAAAATTTTTTCCTGTCTTACCGGGTTGATATGGCGATCGTCAGTGCTTATGGGTTAACATTAAATCAAGGATTGGTAGACCCTACACCGATTTACGATAGTATGAAACGCGTTATGTGCAGAAGCGCAAACAAGCACGTTGTCATGCTCGATTCAACAAAAATTGGAAAAACTGCCCTCAGTCGGGTGATGGGATTAAGCGAAATTGATATCCTGATCACAAATCATGATGCAGATCCAAAAATCATTGCGGCTTTGATTGAACGCGGCATAGACGTAAGATTGATTTAATGATTTTTATACTTTGATTGTCTAGAGAAATATAATGATATGTTTTTATCGAGGTTAAATGCCTGAGCTATACCCGTTATTTTTTGAGCCAGTACTGAAACATTATCTGTGGGGAGGTCGAAACCTTGAAAAAATAGGTCGCGTATTACCCGTTAATCAAAAGGTTGCAGAAAGCTGGGATATTTCCAGCCATACCGATGGAATGACCACTGTTCGCAACGGGCAATTTGCCGGTAAAAAATTGCCAGATCTTTTGCACTTACTCGGTAATAGCCTTGTGGGCTCTCGTAACATGTGGGCTGTTGAAAGAGGCATCTTTCCATTGATGGTTAAGCTGTTGGACGCTGAAGAACGTTTATCGATCCAAGTGCATCCTGATGATGCGTATGCACAGAAGCACGAAGGACAAAACGAATTGGGAAAAGCAGAGATGTGGGTCATATTAAATGCGAAACCCGGGGCAGCGATAATATACGGCTTTTCTGAAGAAATCAATCCTGAGAAGTTTCGCGAAGCCATTAAAACTGGCTCAGTGGAATCGTATTTGAACGTTCTGCCTGTGAAAACCGGAGATCATATCTGTGTATCACCCGGCACATTACATGCCATTCTTGAGGGGGTACTGTTAGCTGAAATTCAACAAAATTCCAATATCACCTATCGTGTATATGACTGGGGCCGAATTGATGACCAGGAGAATGTAAGGACACTGCATATTGATAAAGCATTGGATGTGATCAATTTTCAACAGGTTAATGAACCTCTCTCACTGCCAAAAGTCATAGAAAAGGACCCCCATTATTTACTGGAAACCCTGTGTCATAATCCTTACTTTACAGTTGAGCGTTTCTCCTTTGGGCAAACTTCAGAATATTCAGGCCGCTGTAATGGCTCAACGATGGAAATTTGGGGGGTAATCCAGGGTTGCGCTGTAATCAATGGTGAGATGATGGATACTGTGACGTTTTGCTTGTTACCTGCATGTTTAGGCGAGTTCTGTTTCCAGGTAAAACCCGGTACTCAAATGCTAAGAGTCTATACCGGTTAACCAGGGGTGCGATTGAGAGAATTTGAGAAAGTCAATATTTCATTAAATAAAGGGGTGTTCGTATAGTATTTATTGGGATGTGGAAGATGGGACGATAAATGAATAAAAAAGGTCCGGTACATCTACCGGACCTTTCTTGAATTGCGCCAATATTTAAGTCATTACTCGAAAGCTTCTTCCGGTTTCCATACTTTCCAGACTTTTCCAGCCAAATCGGGGCTGGGTTTAAGGGTCTTTTTCCCGGGCTGCCAGCCTGAGGGCGTAACCTCGCCTGTTGCAACCACATGTTGGAAAGCTTGGACTTGGCGGAACAATTCGGAGACATTTCGACCGACTTCTGCTGTCAACACTTCGGAAGCACGGATGACAAAATCGGGATCAATGATAAACCTGCCACGGATATCCACACCAGAGGCTTCATCATAAACACCATATAAGGTACCAACGCGTCCACCCGCATCGGCTAACAATGGGAAAGGAACGCCGCCCTCAATCATTTTCGAAAGTTCAATTTCTTGCCAAATCTTGTGTGAGAAGTGACTGTTGGTGCTGATTGCGAATACCTCAACACCCAATTTCTGAAGTTCAGGATATTTAACAGCGACCGCTGTTAGTTCGGTCGGTCAGACGAAGGTGAAATCACCGGGGTAAAAGCAGACCACGATCCACTTACCCTTGTAATCAGATAATTTGAAATTTTTAAACCCGTTCCCAACGAAGCCTGTCAGCTCAAAATCGGGGGCGGGCTTTCCTACGCGGGCTATTTCCATAATTGCCTCCTGGCTTTGAATTTTTGTGGTTGGTTCCGGTTCATGAGAAGAAACCGGTCCCTGAGATGGTGTGACACATCCTGCAGGTAAATCTGTCATTTATCCTCCTTAGTTTTAGTTTGGCGCAATCATAATTAACTTTTCTCATTATAACCTTTTGATGGGTATTCGTCAAAGGGAGGTATAGAGAGTGTTGAAAAACGAGTGGTATTTAATTATTGGTTTATGAATGACCATAAGAAATTTTATCACTTACTATAATTTAGAATGTTATATTAATTTGTAGAGGTAACCCTTCGCGTAGCATCCCCTGTGCCCTGCAAGGGTATTGAGCTGTGGTTGCCCTGCCCATGGATCACTGACGGGCTGGGCGGATACAGTGATCCGCCCCTACATATGACGCCGAATGAAGAACTAACCAATTTTCAAAAACCTCGGTCTACGCTTCTTATTTACTCAATGGTCCTGGGTTTTGAAAGCGGCAATGAATGCAAAATTTTATTTAATTCTTCTGCACCCACATAGTCAACAACGGTAACTTTCTGATCCATGACACCATCCACAGTTTTAACCGCCTCAATGATTGAAATAACCAGGGTCAAAGCAATCGGGCACAAGGGCGATGACGGACGGAAGATATACGATGCAGTCCCATCCTCGTGGATATTCAAATCGAGCACAAGCCGCATCCGAACGACATCTACTCCGGTTTCCGGATCAATTACCTCTTTTAAGGCAGCGATAACATCATCTTTAATTTTCTCAATAGCACACATCATTTCGAATCCTGGGTAAATAATATTCCTTCAAGCTTGCTCCAAATGTCTTTAATCGCTAGGGCTGAAGGGCTTTGGGGACAGAATTTCGTTATCGGTTGACCATGAATGATCGACTCAGATATTGACGGGTCATAAGGTATCATCCCAACCGTGGCCAACCCCAGTGATTCGGTCAATTCTGCAATGTCGGCGGTTCCTGTGGGGTAAATATCTGCTTTATTAATGCAGACAACTCTGGGAACATTAAAATGATCAAGGGTTTGGATAATCCTCTCGAGGTCATGTAGTCCAGACACTCCAGGTTCTGCCACTAGCAGAGCCAGGTCAGCGCCGCCACTGGCTGAAATAACAGGACAACCTATTCCAGGAGGGCCATCAATGATCATCAGCCCCAGGTTGTGGTCTTCAGCAAACAATTTTGCAAATTGTTTGACCGTAGTGACCAGTTTGCCAGTATTTTCTGCCCCTGGAAATAATTCTGCATGAAAAAGATGACCGTAGGGTGTACGAGAGTGAAACCATTCGCCATCCTGTTGCTTTGACATGTCTATGGCAGATTGGGGACACATGTATGCACATGCTGCGCAGCCCTCACATAAGAGATCAATTACGTTGTAATTCTGTTGGAGATTTTCCGGTTTGTGAATCGCATTGAATCGACAAATTTGGAAACATAGATCGCAACGATCACACAATTTGGTGTTTATTTCTGCGGATTGACTGCCCCAATAAGCATGTGTTTCCAGGGGAACTGCTTCTGTAACCAGCGCCAGATTGGCTGCATCGACGTCGGCGTCAGCGAATACACCCGGGTTGGTTGATAAAGCTGAGAGGTGCATTAAACCAGCTGCGACACTGGTTTTACCCGTGCCACCTTTTCCGCTTAAGATCACCAATTGTCGTAACGGTTTCGTCTGATTCAACATGGTTCACCTTTGCAAGTAGGAATTGCTTCTGAAATCTGTTTAAAAAGATTGAGAAAATCAACGCGTAATGACGGAAAGATATCCACCAATAGCTTTCCTGATCCTAAGCCTTCAGCAATTTTCACATGATAGGGAATTTTCATCAATATTGGATAGGGAGTTTGGGCAAGGTATGCCTCAACCTGACCGTCGCCAATTCCGTCACGATTAATGATTATCCCGGCTGGCGAACCTGTTTTGGAGACAATCCCGAGTGCTTTTTCGAGGTCATGCAAACCAAAGGGGGTCGATTCGGTGACCAGCAAGACATAATCAACATCATAAATAGTCGCCACAACCGCACATGAGGCCCCTGGCGGAGCATCAAGCAGGGTGACATCGGACGGCTCACTTTCCAAGGCTTTCAATTGATAAATGATGGGCGTTGGCATGGCTTCGCTAATGGTCATGACGCCAAAATCGTTCTTGATGCATGCTTCAGCTTTTCCTTGGTTAAGCTTACCAACCTCCTGTGGAAACTCTGAAATTGCTTTCATTGGACAGGCAAGTGTACAGCCACCACATCCGTGACAGAGTTGTGAAAAAACCAGGATTTGTTCCGCAATCATAGCCAGGGCATGGAACTGGCACACCTCAACACAAACTCCGCATAAATTGCAGATATCAGGGTCGATTTGGGGTATGTTCACCACAGCTGAAGACGATAAAAAAACCTCTGGTTTTAAAAACAGATGCGTATTTGGAGCTTCAACATCACAATCGACAAGATGAACTTTATAATTTGGTGCTAGTGATGCTGCCAAACTGGTGGCAATCATTGTTTTTCCGGTCCCACCCTTACCACTGGCGATGGCAATTTTCATTAGCTTTATCCTTTTGTCAGGGATCCTTCTTTATAAGATTTAATAACCTGTTTGATCGATGTGCAATTTGCATCAAAAGTCAACAATTCAACGCCAGCAGTTCTAAGAACATCATGGGCGTTGGGTCCGAACCTTCCGGAGACAACAGCCTTAGCATTGTTATCAATCACGAATTGCGCTGCAGCGATACCAGCTCCACCAGGTTCTTTTTGTGCCGGGTTTTCCAGAGCTTCCCATTCATCACTCTCAAGATCATATTTGATGAAGTAGGGCGTGCGTCCAAATTGCGGATTGGGTTGGCTATCTAAATCTTTAGTCTGACTAGTAATAATGATGATCATATTTTTTCTCCTTTTGTTGTTGGTTATAATTATGCCA